>Ga0247841_10000729_pt1 | contig 82602 bp, 82 predicted proteins | sample LaCruzMarch2015__2_FD_192410 | JGI IMG/M metagenome (GOLD analysis project Ga0247841, IMG submission 192410) | Freshwater microbial communities from meromictic Lake La Cruz, Castile-La Mancha, Spain - LaCruzMarch2015_18m | ecosystem: Environmental > Aquatic > Freshwater > Lake | place: Spain... | reverse complement strand
TTGCAAAGGCGATATCCATATTGTCCACAACGGAATAATAGAAAACTACAGGGAGCTTAAAGAATATCTGATTAAAAAAAATCATAAATTCAGATCTGAAACTGATAGTGAAGTGGTAGCTCATCTCATTGAAGAATTTAGTAAGAAAAAAGATTTTAAAGATTCAGTTCTTGAGACATTAAAATTAATCCGCGGAACTTATGGCTTGGCAATAATTAGTCGAAAAGAACCGGACAAGATTATTGTTGCGAGAAATGGCAGTCCATTGGTTTTGGGAATTGGCAAAGACGAATTTATTATTGCGTCTGATATAAGTGCTATTGTACGGCATACTGGCAAAGTCGTTTATTTCGAAGATGGCGAAGTAGCGATGATAAGCAGGGATAATTTCGAGGTTACTAATATCAAGAATAAAATAATTGATAAAAAAATTACGACGATTGACTGGTCGGTGGAAAAATCCCAAAAAGGAGGATACGCCAATTTTATGCTCAAGGAAATTTTCGAGCAGCCAGAGTCAGTAAGAAACGCAATTCGCGGAAGACTGATTGCTAAAGATGGTTTGGCAAAATTAGGAGGGCTAGGAGATATTTCTAAAAGACTGCGCAATCTGGATAAAATAATTATCGTAGCCTGCGGAACATCCTATTATTCGGGCCTTATCGGTGAATATATTTTGGAGGAATACGCAGGTATTCCGGTCGAAGTTGAATATGCCAGTGAATTTCGCTATCGAAAACCGATCCTGGATAAAAGAACAGCGGTTATTGCTATTTCCCAATCTGGAGAAACAGCTGACACTTTAGCGGCTATCCGGGAAGCCAAAAATAAAGGTGCGCTGACACTTGGAATTGTGAATGTGGTCGGGTCGACCATTGCCCGGGAAACTGATGCCGGAACCTACACGCATACTGGCCCGGAAATCGGAGTGGCATCGACTAAGGCTTTTTCTTCCCAGCTTAGTATTCTGGTTCTTTTGACATTGATGCTGGGTCGCCAGCGCAGCATGTCTCTTATTATGGGGAAGAGGGTCGCCCAGGAACTTGAAAAAATTCCAAAACTGATCGAAAGGATTTTGAAGCAATCGAAAAATATCAAGAAAATTTCCCAAAAATATTATAAATACAGCGACTTTTTGTATCTTGGCCGGAAATATAATTTTCCGATTGCCATGGAAGGGGCGCTGAAGATAAAAGAAATTTCCTATGTCCATGCTGAAGGCTATCCATCAGGAGAAATGAAGCATGGTCCAATTGCTCTTATCGACGAAAATTTCCCTTCCATATTTATTGTTCCGAAAGATAGCGTCTATGAAAAAAATATAAGCGGGATGCAGGAAATAAGAGCTCGAGGCGGGAAAATAATCGCCATTGCGACTGAAGGAGACAGGGAGATAAAAAAAATTGCGGACGATGTGATTTATATTCCAAAAACTCTTGAAATGTTGACGCCGATGCTGGCTGTTGTGCCTCTTCAACTTTTCGCTTATTATGTAGGAGTATTGAAAGGACTCGACGTAGATAAGCCGAGGAACTTGGCTAAGAGTGTCACTGTGGAATAAGCATTAAAATAAAACTAATAAAATGACTATCAAAAAAAATCAACTCGTGCTTTTGTCGCTGACTGTTTTTGTTGTGGTTTTGTTTTTCGGTTTTAATTCGATAAGTTCTCAGGACGAATGGATGTGCCAAGGCGGAAAATGGATTGCCAATGGAAATCCATCTGAGGATACGAAGCCGATTTTTGACTGCAAAAAAACAGTCAATAAGGGAATTGTTTATGATGTTTATTGTGAGCAGGATACAGACTGTTCTTGCGGAGGACATACTACAAAGAGAAGCTGTTTCGTCGGAAATAAGCGATATATCGATCCGGCCATAAAATGCGACAAGCTTTGTGCCAGCAATTCAAAGACGCAATGCGTAAGGAACCAATGTAAGCAGGTTAAATAAAAGCAACAAACAAATATGGACTTTGGAAAGCTGGAAAAATTCTTAGAGTCTGAAAAAACACCCAAATACCGTTTGGATCAGATAAAGAAAGCCATCTGCAAGGATGGCGTTTTTTCTTTTTCGGATATTTCAACTCTGCCCAAAAGCTTCCGGGAAAAAATAGAAAAAAAAATAAAGATGTTGTCTTTTCAGGAGGAGAAGATTCTGAAATCGTTGGACGGAAGATCGATAAAGGCTTCACTGAAACTTTATGATGGAAAATTTATAGAATCAGTTTTAATTTCTCCAAAACCGGATGCTTGGTCGGCTTGTGTCTCCTCACAAGTCGGCTGTCCAATGGGATGCCAGTTCTGTGCGACTGGCCAGGACGGATTTCAAAGAAATTTAACTTCCGAAGAAATAACCGATCAGATTTTGTTTTGGAAACAATATATCAAAAGAAATAAAATTAGCGGTATTTTTTCTAATATTGTTTTCATGGGAATGGGGGAGCCATTTTTGAACTGGAAAGAAGTTTCAAAAAGCATAAAGGATCTAACTGATGAAAAATTGTTTGGCTTCGGATCAAGAAGCATATCAATCTCAACAGTCGGTATCCGAGGGGCAATTGAAAAAATGGCGAAAGATTTTCCCCAGGTGAATCTGGCAATTTCGCTTCATTTTGGGAACAGCAAAAAAAGATCGGAATATATGCCGATTAACAAAGAATATGGACTCGGTGAGCTCAAAGAATCTATCGCTCATTATTTCCGAAAGACCAGAAGAAAAATATTTTTGGAATATATTATGCTGGGAGATGTCAATGACAGTTGGAAAGACGCGGAGGATCTGGTCAAATTTATACAATCCATAGGCGATAATTATCTGTTGCACGTGAATCTTATCAAATATAACAAAACTTCTGGCAGATTCATGCCCTCGACTGGAGTGAGAATAAATGAGTTCAAAAATTATCTCGAATCTAAAAAGATCAATGTAACAATAAGAAAAAGCCTTGGAGAAGATATCCAAGGCGCCTGTGGTCAATTGGCGGGGAAAAATTAAATATTTTTTACCATATAAGTATCTTTTAGTCTATACCCAAGCTTTTTGTAATATCCTCGAACTCCAATACCAGAAATTATGGCAATTCCTTTGAGTCCAAATTCTTTTTTTGCAATTTTTTCAGCTTCAACAATAAGCTTCTTTCCGAGGCCAATGTGCTGAGGGGATTTTTTGTCATGCTTATCGATCTCGGCCATTTTGCCATAAGTATGTACTTCGCGTATCATAGCAGAATTATTAGAAATACGGAGGCGAAGCAAAGCAAACAGCTTTTGTTTGTCTTTTGATACAAATTGCAAAAAAATTTCTTTTCCGCCGGATGCGTCGTAATCAATCCTATCGAGAATTATTTTTCCCGCCTGCATCGCTACGCGAAGCGTTGCGGGCAGGTCATTTATTTTGTAATCCAGTTTAACTTCCCGGCACCGGATACACTGACAGTTTGATTTAGGAATTATCAATTGTCGCAGGTTAGAAATGTCCGGCCCGGCGTAAATTGAAACTGAAGGAACATCGCGGACGAGGCGGGAAATCCGGACATAAGGCGGAATAATCTTATTTTTCACTTCCAAGACCAGTTTTTCAAACTGCTTATCAGTCATCGACTTATATTTTCCCTGTTTCCAGACTTTATATAAATCGCTGTTTTTTACTACCACAGTCGGATAAATTTTAAGCATATCTGGCTGAAAAACGGGATTAGAAAATAGTTCTGCAAACATCTTCAAATCTCTCTTGGGATTTGATCCGGGAAGCCCGGGCATGATGTGATAGTTGATCTTAAATCCGGCGTCTTTCAGGAGCTGTGTAGCTTCTATAGTCTTTTTGACATTATGCCCGCGCTTGTTAACTTTCAGCACATCATCAAATATGCTTTGCACTCCCAATTCCACTCGAGTACAGCCTAAATTTCTAAAATTGATTATTTCTTTTTTATCAATATAATCCGGCCGAGTTTCCAAAGTCAATCCAATAATTCTATGCTTGGCTTTTTCATTCCTGCGTTGTTCTTTATGCAATAATATTTTGTTTTCTTCTTCCTTCTTCCTTCTTCCTTCTTTTTTCGGATAATTATTGCAAGCTCGAAAACATTCAGTGATAAACCATTTTTGATATTTTTTTGGCAGATATGAAAAAGTTCCACCCATGACGATCAGTTCAATTTTGTCGGTTTTATGTCCGTTAAGCTCCAGCGAGCGAAGACGGTTTTGAACTTGTCTGTATGGATTAAATTTTGAAGAAATGGCGCGCATAACAGCTGGCTCATTTGAAAGATAGCTTTTTGGCATCTTCGGTTCAGTCGGGCAATAAAGGCATTTTCCGGGACAGGGAAATGGTTTTGTGAGAACGGCAACAACAGCTACGCCGGATTGAGTTCGGATTCCTCGGCTAAGCATAACTTTCTCAAAAATCTTGTTGGGCTTGATTTCTTTTTTGGCCACCAGTTTGTCATAAGCTTCCCGAAGATCCGCGTTAGTTGGAAGTTGAAACTTTAATTTTTTGCACAGCTCCTTTTTTAGCTGCGAAAAATCCTCGGAATTTTTGACGTTCCTTTTTATTGCTAATTTTATGAAGTTGTCATAAGCTGGATTCATAGGTGATATTTTGTTAGTCGAGGTTTTAAATTGATTCACGTGTCGTCATCCTGAGTATCGATTGTTAAATTGACGCGAAGGATCTATTAAAATTTATTTACAGTTATATTATATAAACTAAATCTCTGATTGATTTAATGCAGATCCTTCGCTCTGACTTGGGTCAGAGCTCAGGATGACGGTCAAAATAATATGTCCGAAATAGACAAAATATTCAAACAACTGGAATCTGGATACGACCGAATGTCGGAGAAATTTTCCGAAACCCGGAAGTTTTTTTGGCGTGATTTGGAATTTATTGCGGATTATATCAAGAAAGGCGACAGAATTTTGGATTATGGGTGCGGAAATGGCAGGCTTTTGGAAATACTGAATGATAAGGAGGTCGACCCCCACACCAAAAAATCACATTTAGGGTCTAGTAATAATTTATCTCCAAGTTTATGTAAAAAGCATTTTGGTGTGGGGGTAAATTATACTGGCGTTGATATTTCAGGAAAATTGATAGTATTAGCCAAGCAAAAATATAAAGGAAAAAATATCAAATTCCAAAAGATATCCAGTCAAGACAGTCTACCACTTTCTGATAATTATTTCAATGTCGTCATATCTATCGCGGTCTTCCATCATTTTCCGGAAGAATATGCCGAAAAAATGGCCAAAGAGTTGTATCGCATCCTGAAGCCGGAAGGAAAAATAATTGTGACAGCTTGGAATTTAGAGCAAGAAAGATTTAGAAAATTTATTAAAAAAGGAAGTAAGGATATAATTATTCCGTTTAAGGATAATGACGGAAAAATATTTAACCGCTATCACAGGATTTATGCAAAAAAAGACCTTGGGGAAATATTCTCCAAGGCTGGCTTCAAAGCTGTAAAAATCAGGATTGTAAACGGAAGGAATATTTTGCTTATTGGGAAAAAATAGTTTTGTGCCGAAAAAACTCGTCCGCCAGAGGCGGATTGCAATTTGTAGCTAAATCAGAGATTTAGACAAATCGGGAAAACTTTTATAATGCGAAGCTACTAGCTTTTATTTATATTTACAAGTTCGATAAAACGCTCAGCATTTCTTGATATCCTGATTGTATGTTTTATCTTCCTATTGCTTGATTCTAAAATTTGGATATTTGGCCTGAATCCAACGAAATTAATCATTTCTATTACATCATTAGCAAGAGAAGGTATTATAGTTACAAAATTAACCATTTTATATTTTCTATCCATATAAATTGATCCGTCAGTTTCAAACAATCCTTTCATACAAGATAAGGCGTAGCTTTTGTTCTTTTTTATCCAGCTAGGAACAGATATCTTCTGCTTTTCCTTTGAACCATGACCTACCTTCCAGCCAAGAAAACTTTCCCACTTATTTGAATAGCAACTTATATCAATACAACTCCTCTCTCTTTTAACAATCGAAACTTTGTTGTCAGGGAGTAATTTTTTAATGGATAAAATTATGTTTTCTATAATCTTTTTATATTTTGTGTCGCAAGTTATTCTCAATCTCACTGCTCTTCCATTTGGATTGGATAAATTACCATCTCCCATTGCAACTCCAATTATATAAGCCAAATTATTTTTGTTTATAGCCATTTGTTAAATAATGCGGTGGGCATGGTGGGACTCGAACCCACACGGCCGTGAGGCCACACGATTTTGAGTCGTGCGCGTAAACCAATTCCGCCACATGCCCTAACTTTGAGTTTAGACGCTGTATATAGTATAATGTACTTAATAGATTATGGCGAAAATTATTTCATTAGTCAATCAAAAAGGGGGAGTAGGCAAAACTACCTCGGCTATTAATTTAGCCACATATCTGGCGGCGGCTGGCAAGTTTGTTCTGCTCGTCGATCTGGATCCGCAGGGAAACGCTTCTTCAGGGCTTGGTATAAATATTTCAGAAATTGAAAAAAGCCTTTATCATTCCATGATTATCGGCGAGCATCCGTCAAAAGTGATCATCAAGACGGAAACATTCGGGCATGATCTTATGCCAGCTTCGCAAGATCTGGCAGGCGCGGGAATCGAGCTGGTACATATGGATAATCGGGAGTTTAGGCTGTATAATGTACTTAGGGAAATTAGAACCAATTACGATTACATCATTATTGATTCTCCACCCAGCCTTGGACTTCTGACAATTAATGGTCTGGTGGCTAGCGATGAAGTAATTATTCCGGTGCAGACTGAATATTTCGCGCTGGAAGGCTTGAGTCAGTTGCTAAATACCATAAATTTAGTCAGAGAAAATCTGCAGCCGGATTTGAAAATTATGGGAGCGCTTCTCACTATGTATGACAAAAGAAACCGGTTGGCAAGACAGGTGATAAAAGAGGTGCGAGATCATTTTCCGGGTTTTGTTTTCGATAGTGTCGTTCCAAGATCAGTACGACTGGCTGAAGCGCCGGGATTCGGAAAATCAATTTTAGGATTTGATCAGTTTTCCAAGGGCGCCCGGGCCTACAAAAATGTTGCCAGGGAAATTATCGAAAAGGAAAAGAAAAGTGGAGGTAGAGGGTTTAGCGTGTAAAATAAAAAATAATTTTAAATTTTAAATTTCTCCCGTCATCCTGAGCGTCGATCGTGAAATCGACGCGAAGGATCTGCTAAAATTTATTTCTAGTTATTTTATATAAACTAAACTTGCGATAATTCATAATAGATCCTTCACTTCGACTTGGGTCGAAGCTCAGGATGACGATAATCCCAAGATTAGTCAAAAATTAAAAAATTATGGCACAAAATTATGGACTAGGGCGGGGACTTGCCTCGCTTATTCCTCAAAAACATAAGTCTGTCGATGAGACGGGAAAAAAAATAGACAAACCTAATGAGAAATTCAACTATTTCGGTGCTTCGTCAGCATCTGGAAACCCTCCGCAGGAGAAATCAGGGGCTATGTCAGTGCAACAAGCGCAGTCAGGAGCAGATGAAGCTGAATCTGGAGAAAAAATACAGGATATAGAAATATTTAAGATAGTTCCCAACCCTCATCAGCCCAGGATGAATTTTGATACAGAAAAGCTGGCGGAATTGGCGGAATCCATAAGGGAGCATGGAATAATCCAGCCCATTACTGTTAGCAAAGAAAACGGGCAGTATGAATTAGTGGCTGGAGAACGCAGGTTGCAGGCAGCCAAGCTGGCTGGATTAAAAACAGTGCCGGCTATCGTGAGGAGTGCCAGCGAACAGCAAAAACTGGAACTGGCCATAGCCGAAAATATCCAGCGGCACGATTTAAATCCGATTGAGGAGGCTAAGGCATATCTCAAGCTGATTGAAGAATTTGATATGAGCCAGGATCAGGTAGCAATGAGAACAAGCAAGAGCAGGTCTTCTGTGGCCAACAAAATGCGGCTTCTTAATCTGCCGGTGGAAATTCAGCGGGCGCTTATTGAAAATAAGATAACTGAAGGGCATGCCAAAGCCATCTTGGCCATTGAAAATCCCGAAAAGCAAAGGGCTTTGTTTGATTTGATTGTTAAAAACAATCTGACGGTCAGACAGACGGAAAATAAAACTAAGGAAATATCAGTAAAAACTCACAAGAGAACGATTAGCGTTGATCCTGAAATCAAGCAAAAGGAAGATGAGCTTTCCCAGAAACTAGGAACAAAAGTAAAACTTACTAAATCCGGCGGCGGTGGCAGAATTATAATAGACTATTACTCACGGGAAGAGCTGAATAATATTTTAGGTAAAATTAATTAATTAAAATAATAATATGGAAACACTTGTAATCACTGCAGTTATAATTGTCGTCGGAATTTTGGCAAGATCAATCAGGATCGTAAAGGAATACGATCGGGGAGTAATCTTTTTTCTTGGAAAATGTACTGGAGTGCGGGGGCCAGGACTAATTCTTCTTATTCCAATTCTCGAACAAATGACCAAGACGACGCTTCGAACCATCACTATGAATATTCCTTCGCAAAAAATTATCACCAAGGATAATGTATCAATTGATATTGCAGCCGTGGCCTATTATCATATCGTTGATCCGCAAAAATCAGTGGTAGCGATTGAAAACGTGTCTGATGCGGTCAATCAGATTAGCCAGACAACGGTGCGGAATGTTGTTGGACAATTTAGCCTCGATCAGCTCCTATCCCAGACTGTCGATATTAATAACAAGATAAAGGATGTAATTGACACACACACCGAACCATGGGGAGCACAGGTAACCGCAGTGGAGATTAAGGATATATTTCTTCCGGAGAATATGCAGCGTGCTATGGCTAAAGAAGCGGAGGCGGAAAGAGAAAAAAGAGCCAAAGTTATTGCAGCCGAAGGAGAGCTCCAAGCTTCCCAGAAATTGGGTGAGGCAGCCGATGTTATGACTGCTCATCCCGTAGCTCTTCAACTCAGAACCCTTCAGACTATGGCGGAAATAAGCGTGGAAAAAAATTCTACCATCATTTTCCCGGCGCAATTCATGAGCACGGTGAAAGAAGCGGTGAAGATGATAAGGGATGATTCGTTGGGGAAATAAAAATAATTAAAATAAAAAAATGACCATTCAGTCATTCAAAAATTTAGATTTATTTAAAAATTAAAAATTACAAAATTAAAAATTTTACAACAGTATCCCTTCCTTCTTCAAGAATCTTCTGATATGGCTTTTGGCCACAGAAGTGCGGACAAAGCGCAGCCAATCCCGGCTGGGCTTTTTTGCTTCTCGGGAAGTGATGATTTCGACAACGTCGCCATTTTTAATCTTATAATCCAACGGAACCATTTTGCTATTGGCCTTGGCTCCCATAGCGCGGTTGCCGATTTCGCTGTGTACGAGATAGGCAAAGTCAATTGGTGTCGCGTCTTCTGGAAGATCGATGATGTCGCCAAGCGGAGTGAAAGCAAAGATATGATTTTTGAAAAAATCAATCCGAAGTCCCTCCATGAACTCATCATTATTTTCTCCGAATTCTTTCTGCCATTCGCGGAGTTGTCTGATCCAGGCCATTTCTTTTTCCGGGATTTTGGTCTTTTTCCTGAAAATAAGATCCGTAAAACTTTTTTTGTTTTCTGAATATATCCAATGGGATGCGATTCCGAATTCAGCCTCGTCATTCATTTTCTTTGTCCTGATCTGGATTTCCAAAAATTTTCCTTCTGGTCCGAAAATAGTGGTGTGAATCGACTGGTAATGGTTGGGCTTGGGAAGAGAAATATAATCCTTGATTCTACCGACAAGCGGTCGGTATTTTTTGTGCACTATCCCAAGTGTTTCGTAGCAATTGGCTACTTCGGAGACAAGAACTCTTATTCCCGCAAGGTCGTACACCTTATTTATATCCATATCATGGCGTTTCAGTTTCTGGTAGAGGCTATAGAGATGCTTGGTGCGTCCGCTGATGGACAACACTTTGATTCCCTCTCTTAATAGTTCCTTTTTTAACTCTACGGCTACTTTTTCTACGTATTTTCTTCTCTGCTCATATTGTTCTCTGGATATTTTAGAAACATACTCATAATTTTCGGGGTCAAGGTATCTAAAAGCCAGATCCTCAAGATTGGCCTTTATTTCTCCAATTCCCAGTCTGTTTGCAAGAGGAGCGAAAATCTCCATTGTTTCAAGAGCTATTCGATGCTGTTTTTCCTTATCGACAGCGTCAAGCGTTTCCATGTTGTGAAGCCGATCCGCCAGTTTGATGATAACAACCCGGACATCTTCAGCCATAGCCAAAAACATCTTTCTGAGATTTTCCAGATATATTTCTTCTTTGGTTCCTCGCAAACGCAGTTTTCCCAATTTGGTTACCCCGTCGATGAGTGAGGATATTTCTTTGCCGAATTGTTTTTCTACCTCAGCCAATGTTACTTGGGTATCCTCCGGCACATCATGAAGAAGGCCGGCAGAAATTGTCTTCGACCCCATTCCGATTTTGGCTAGGGTCAAAGCTGCATGAAGGGGGTGCTGGATATATTCCTCCCCGGACTTCCTCAGTTGTCCTTCATGAGCTTTTTTAGCCAAATCATACGCGCTCCTGATGCGAGCTTCTCTTTTTTGATCTCCCGCGAACTTTGTGTTTTTGAGGACATCTTCAATTGTAAGGATTTGGTAAGGCACGAGTTTAGTTAAGAGTTAAAAGTGACGCGAAGCGTCATCCTGAGAACGGCGTAACCGGACGAAGCCTGCCTGCCGGTAGGCAGGGATCTACTTGCTAATAGAACTAGCAATCATATCTAGCAGATCCTTCGCTTCATTCCAATATAAATTGGAACTTCACTCAGGATGACGACAACAGGTCGTCAATTTTAATCTTTTATATAGTCACATTCCTTATTGGAGCATTTGGCCTTTCCTTTGGCGGCGAAAGTCAAAAGACTCTTGCATTTTGGGCAAGTTTCTCCGGTTGGCTTGTTCCAAAGAGCGAAATCGCAGTTAGGATAGTTAGTACAGCCATAAAACAGCCTTCCTTTTTTTGATTTGCGCTCGACTATTTCGCCTTTGCCACATTTTGGACAGGTGATGCCGGTCTTATTTTCTATTTTCTTGATATTTTTACAATTTGGATAATTCGAACAGCCTAAAAAGACTCCAAATTTTCCGCGCTTTACGGCCATTTTGGCTCCGCAAAGCTCGCAAATTTCTCCGGCGTGCTTCTCATCAATCTTTTTTTCCTGGTCGGTTTTCTCGGTGTATTTGCAGTTGGGATAATTGCTGCAGGCGATGAATTTTCCGAACCGGCCATGTTTTATGATTAGTTCGCCTCCGCATTCCGGGCAATTTCTGCCCAGCTTTTCTTGGAAGGATTCTTTCTTGATTTCCTTGGTCTTGCTTTTGAGATTTTTATGAAAAGGCTCATAAAATGCTCTGATTGTCGGAACCCAATCTTGCTTTCCTTCGGCAATTTCGTCAAAATCCTCCTCAATGGTAGCTGTAAAATTAATATCAACGATTTCCGGAAAATGTTCGACGAGGAGGTCATTAACAACTAAGCCTATTTCGAGAGGATAGAGTCTTTTCTCTTCATTCTTATCGACATAGTTTCTTTCCATAATCGTGGAAATTGTCGGAGCGTAAGTCGAAGGCCGCCCGATTCCGTTCTCTTCCATAACCTTGACCAGAGTCGCTTCGGAATAGCGAGGCGGGGGAGTCGTCATTTTTTCTTCCACTTTTATGTCGGCTACTTCCAGCATCTCACTGATTTTGAGGGAAGGAAGAAGATTCTCTCCGTTGGTTTTTCTGAAGGAGCTGACTTTCAAAAATCCTTCGAATTTTATAGTGGAACCATTGGCAGATAAAAGATAATTATTTTTCAACTTATCATTTTTAGCTGAAATGGTTACTTTTACAGAATCAAAGACTGCGGGTGTCATCTGCGAAGCTATCATCCTTTCCCAGATCAGTTTGTAGAGCTGGTGCTGTTCGTGGGTCAAAGATTTTTCCAATTCTCTGGGGTGTTTGTCGGGATAGGTTGGGCGGACGGCTTCATGCGCTTCCTGGGCATTCTTTGACTTGTTTTTGAAAAATCTTGGATTGGCCAGCGCATATTCCTTCCCGAATTCTTTCTCAATCATTTTTCTGGCTTCTACCATGGATTCTAGCGAGAGATTAACGCTGTCAGTTCTCATGTAGGTTATGTAGCCTTCCTCATAAAGCTTTTGGGCGGCCATCATAGTTCTTTTGGCGGAATAACCCAAGTTGTTTATGGCGCTTTGCTGAAGAGTTGAGGTAGTGAAGGGAGCATTTGGGTGGCGGATGGTTTCTTTTTCTGCGACATCCGTGACTTTGATTTCAGATTTTTCAAGGTCAGTGGCGGTGTCTTTGGCAGTTTTTGCATCAGAAAAAACAGTTTTTTTAGTTTTATAATCTCCGACAAAAAGTTTTATTGTTTTAGCTATCTCAATTTTTTCTCCATTTTTCTCGACCAGTTCAGCTTTGAATTTTTCCAGATCTGACGCGCCCTTTTTTTTCAGTTCGATTGGAATGCTCCAATATTTTTCACTTTTAAACTTTTCAATCTCGCGCTCGCGTTCCGAAATCAAGCGGACTGCTACTGACTGAACTCGCCCGGCCGAAAGCCCGCGTCTTATTTTTTTCCACAGAAATGGGGACAGCTCATAGCCGACCAGTCTATCAAGGACGCGCCTGGCCTGCTGAGCATCGACGAGATCCAGATCTATTTTTCTTGGATTTTCAAGCGCTTTTTCAATCGCTTTTTTTGTTATCTCGTGGAAAGCAATCCTTTCAAAATTTTTCTTCTTGGAAAGTCCAAGGGCGCTTACAAGGTGCCAGGAAATGGCTTCTCCTTCGCGGTCTTCGTCAGTTGCGAGAATGATCTTTTCAGCCGAATCAGCTAGTTTCTTTAGCTCCTTTACTCGGTCTATCGCTTTTGCTGGTATTTCATATTTAGGCTTAAAATCATTCTCGATATCAATGGCCATTTCCTTAGCGGGCAAATCACGGATATGGCCATAGGAAGACTTGACGGAAAAGCCCTTTCCAAGGAATTTGGAAATAGTTTTAGCCTTAGTGGGAGACTCGACGATGACAAGTTTCATAAAAATAAATCAAAATTTAAAAATCAAAAATAAAAATGACAATGCCTGTCTGCCGGCAGGCAGGTAAAATTAAAAATTATTTAATTCATTTTACATTTTGAGATTTGCATTTTACATTAAATCCAAATTAATTTGGAAATTATCATGCTACAGGCAATGATTATAAAAGTATGTAGTTCTGTCCTCCAATATTCTTCACCCATCCTTTTATTTCCATCATAGAAAGAGTTGCGGAAGCCTCCGCTGTTCCTAGTCTAGAGATTCTCACGATATTGTCAACATGGATAGGATCAGAAGAGAGGATTTCAAGAAGTATTTTTTCGCCTTCTGACTCGGGAATTTTCAACATATTTTTCTCCGGTTCCTTGGAAACCGAAAGATCAAATTCTTCCAAAATATCCTTGACGCTCGCAACTAATTTCGCACCCTTTTTGATAAGATTATTAGTTCCAGCTGACTGAGGAGAAAAAATCGGACCAGGTACGGAAAAAACTTCCCGGTCATAATCCAGCGCCATCTGGGCAGTGATGAGCGCGCCGGATTTTTCTCCGGCTTCGACGACTAATGTTCCGAGAGATAGTCCAGCTACAATCCGATTTCGCGCCGGAAAAGTAAGCGGGCCGGCTTGAGTTCCGAAAGGATATTCGGAAATAAGAGCACCGTTTTCAATTATTTCTCGCGATAAATTAAAATTATTTCGAGGATAGAGGCTACCATCATCAAGCCCGTTCCCGAGTACTGCGATAGTTTTTCCATTGGCGCTTAGCGCTCCCCGATGGGCAAAAGTATCTATTCCAAGAGCCATTCCGCTCACAATTGTGAATCCGGCGTTAGCCAAATCTCGGGAAAAATTTTCTGCTACTTGTGATCCATAGGAAGTGTATTTTCTAGACCCCACTATAGATATAAGCGGGGATGAATTTATGAAATCTATTTCCCCTTTTATATACAATATGTAGGGGGTATTATGGATTTCCTTAAGAAGGCTGGGATATTCATCCGAATCCAGTGTTATTATCTTTATGCTTTCCTTTTCCAATTTTTCCCACTCCGCATCCGGATTAATATAGCTACGTTCAAGAATCATCCTTTCTGCCAGCTTTTCTCCGATTTTTGAGGCCTGTAATTCTTCAAGACTTGCTTTCCAGGCTATTTCAGGATTGGGAAAATGCGCCAGAAGCATTTTCATCTTTTGCGGTCCGACGCCGGAGATTTTGTTTAATGCGTTTAAGTATTTCACTAGGTAAAGATAGCATAGCGGGCTTCCTCTTGACAAATTTATCCATTATGTGCTAGTATATTTGGACATATAAATTAACCAGCAATTATAAGTAAAATTAAATGATATCGGAAAAAATTCAAAAAATACCCGTTTCCAATAACCATTTGCAAAAACCGGATTTTTTTGGCTTGGTAACGAGCCTTATTTCTACTTTGCCTGAGCGTTCCCAGGAGATCTTGAAGAAAAGGTTTGGTCTTATTGCTGAACACGGGGAAACACTGGAAAAAATAGGCCAGGACTATAAAATTACTCGCGAAAGAGTGCGCCAAATCATAACGGATGCGATAAAAAATATATCGAAAAAAGACAGTGAGGAAAGATTTAAGGATGTAGAAGGCTGGCTTGTTTTTACAATTGAGAAAAATCATGGTATAATCAAGGAGAAGGAAATCATAAAAAAACTGGGATCAAGAGATTTCAGGGAAAAAAATTCCCTGAAGCTGTTTGTGCAATGTTCAAAAAAAGTATCAGAAGTATTTGAGAAAGGAACATTGGAGAAATCATGGGTTCTGTCGAAAGATGTCGTAAATTCAGTAAAGAAAGTGCACTTGGAAGCTAAAGATATTCTTGAGAAAGGAAAGAAACCGTTGAGTGATGGCGATATTTTGAAGAAAATCCAGGAAAGGATAGAAGAAATGGAAAAAGATCAGATTCTTAATTTCCTTTCTGTCCTTACTGAGATCAAGAAGAATGTTTTTGGAAAATGGGGAATAAAGCACTGGGATGAAATCAGCCCCAAGGGAACGCGGGAAAAAATTTATCTGATACTGAAAGAAACGAAAAAGCCTCTGCATTTTACCCAAATTGCTATTTTGATCGACGAGTATAAGCTTGGCAAAAAGAAAGCTCATCCGCAGACGGTGCACAACGAACTGATTAAGGACGAACGTTTTGTCTTAATCGGAAGGGGAATCTATGCTCTCAGACAGTGGGGTTATGAAGAAGGGACGATCAAGGATGTCCTCAAAGATATTTTGGAAAAAAGTGAAAAGCCTCTGCATAAAAATGAAATTATCGCCGAAGTTCTGAAGATTCGGAAAGTAAAGAAAACGACGGTCATGATCAACCTTAATAACGAAAAGGTATTTGAAAAAAGAGAAAATTTATATTCAGTCAGGAAATAAGATTTTCAATAGTTTAAAATAAAAAAAGTTCACCCTGTTATAATGATCCCACTTGATGGGATTGCGATGAAGCCGTATTTGATGGGTTTACCCCGTTAAATAATTTCGCAAAGCGAAATTACGGCTTCGCCGTATTTAACGGGGTAAAAAAAATGAATATCAGTCCAATAGATCAAAAATTTTTGGAAGTTGCAGGCACGATGTTTTACCATACCTGGTGGATAGTATTGCCCGTGGCTTTTTTTTATGTCTTTAAAGTTATTTTTATAGATTATGTAGCCGTTTATTCAAAAGATTCGTGGCTCAAGAGCAAGGAATGGACCATGTTGGACATCATTCCTCCCAAAGAAATTGAGAAAGGGCCGAAGCTGATGGAGTCTTTTTTCGCGGGTATTGCCGGAGTCCTAACGACCTATAACACCTTCGATATGTTTAAGGGCGGCGCGTTTTGGCATGACCGCTTTGGGATAGAAATGGTCAGCGATGAAGGAAAAGTCCATTTTTATTTCCGTACTCAAAAAAAATATGTGAGCTTGGTGGAAGCTCAGATCTATGCTCAATATCCAGACGCTGAAATTTTGCAAGTCGAGGATTATTATTTCAAATATCCGAAAGTGATACCGAATAGAAAGTGGGACATGTGGGGAGCCGATTATGAGTTTATTGCTCCAAATGCCTATCCTATAAAAACTTATGACAAATTTGAAGAATCTGTTACTGGCGAAATGGTCGATCCTATGGCGCCAATAGTGGAGATTTTCGGTTCATTGGGGCCGGGCCAGCATATGTTTCTTCAGTACATTCTCCAGCCTCTCCATGAAACTTGGAAAAAAGAAAAACCCCAGCAGGATATTATTGAAAAACTGACTGGCCGTGGACCTGGAGTGCTAACCGGGCCGCTGAGTCATCTGGCTGATGTTTTTTCCAATTTAGCTAAAGGCATGTTTGGGCCGGTGGAATTTAAGGCAGCTGAGAAAAAAGAACAGGCTCCGCTGGAGTTCCGTTTGACGTCTGTTGAAAAGGATACGTTGAAAGCAGTTGAGGAAAAATTAGGAAGAAATTGTTTTAAGACTAAAATACGGTTTATTTATCTGGCTCATCGGGAAAATATGGACAAAACCAAAGTTTCAGCTTTCAATGGATCGCTGAAACAATTCAGCGATATTAATATGAACCAGATAAAGCCGGAAGATATAACCAAAACATACGGAAAAATATTTTTAACGGAAAGAATATCAAGCTTCAGAAAAAGAAAGCTTTGGGGTCGATATAAAACAAGGAATATGGACGGGCCAACAATTGTTTTATCAACTAAAGAATTGGCAACTTTGTTCCATTTCCCGGATATGGGCGTTAAATCACCGTCAGTTCCCAGAACTTCTTCGAAACTAGGAGCAGCGCCTTCTAATTTGCCGGTGCAATAGTATAAATTTATTTTTTCATTCTGAACGAAGTGATAGGCGAGGACTGTGGTAATACAACGAGATCCTTCGCTACGCTCAGGATGATTGACATTTCATGTCAATCAATTTTTTCGCTAAAACTAATTTTCGGAACCAGGAGAGGATATTCGGCATCAAAGAAGACGACCGCCGTCGTCATATGTATGTCATTGGAAAAACCGGAATGGGAAAATCCAATCTACTGGAAAATATGGCGATTCAAGATATCCGATCTGGGCGGGGAGTCTGCGTTGTTGATCCGCACGGGGAATTTGCGGAGAAAATGATGCGAGCCATTCCGACAGAGAGGATAAACGATGTTGTCTATTTTAATCCGGCTGATCAGGAATTTCCGCTGGCTTTCAATATCCTCGAAGCGGTCGATGAAGACAAAAAAAGCCTTGTGGCGAGCGGAATGATGGGGGTTTTCAAAAAAATATGGCCGGATGTGTGGAGCGCCAGGATGGAATACATTCTCAATAACACAATTCTTGCGCTTCTTGACTATCCGGGATCAACCATGCTGGGAGTGAACCGGATGATGGTTGACAAGAATTTCAGAAAAAGGGTTTATCCGAAAATAAAAGATCTGGTTGTAAAATCTTTTTGGATCAATGAATTTGACCAGTGGGACGATAAATTTCGAAAGGAAGCGGTAGCAGCCATCCAGAACAAAGTCGGGCAATTTCTCTCCTCTTTTGTCATCCGGCATATTGTCGGCCAGCCGAAATCAACGATTGATATGCGCGAAATTATGGACAATCAGAAGATCCTTATCGTCAATTTGTCCAAAGGCAGGATTGGAGAAGACGCTATGCGGCTTCTTGGCGGAATGATAGTCACCAAACTTCAGTTGGCAGCCATGGGTCGGGTCGATATGCCCGAAGAGGAACGAAAAGATTTTTATCTGTATGTCGATGAATTTCAGAATTTTGCCACGGAATCATTTGCCAACATTCTTTCCGAAGCCAGAAAATACAAACTTTGTCTTATTCTGGCTCATCAGTATATAAACCAGCTTATTTTTGAAAATAATTCTACGGTTCGGGATGCAATATTCGGCAATATTGGAACAATAGTGACATTTAGGGTTGGTGCGGAGGACGCCGAGCATCTGGAAAAAGAATTCGATCCGGTTTTTCTGATGAACGACCTGGTGAATCTCAATAAATATACGATTTATTTGAAGCTCATGATTGATGGAATCACCGGAGACGCTTTTTCGGCGCAATCTTTGCCACCGATGGACATATCAGAAACCGCGTCCAATGAAGAAAAAGCTATTAGAGTTTCGCGGGAACGCTATGGAAAAACTCGAGCGGAAGTTGAAGAAAAAATTACTCGCTGGAGCGGGATGATGGATATGGATGAGTTTGAAAGAAATAAGGTAGCAGACCAAATAAATGTAAAAAACGAACGAAAGCCTAGAATAGCACCTGAACGAAATCAACGACCTGAGTATCCAGCTAATTTTTCAAGAAAAACAGAAAAAAAGATAGAATATTCGAATGTAGCAAAGGAAGAAAATAAACCAGCCGTTGAATATAAAAAGACTGTAGCGCCCAATTTGTCAGAAAAAAAAGTAATTGCAGAAAAAATTGAAGCTAAGCCGGTTAGTAGGGTCGTTGAAAGTAATCCTAAATCAAGACCGGATATCGGAAAAGAAGACAAAAAAATATATGAAGCGGTTTGTTCGACTTGCGAAGAGAAAATCCAGGTTCCCTTTAAGCCTGATCCAAAGCGACCGACTTTTTGCAAAGAGTGTCTTAAGGATTATCAGAGATCGCGAGCTCGCGTCCAGCGGGAAAAGGAAGGACAAGGAAGTTTTTCCTCTGGCAGGCAGAATTATCCCAGCAATGAAAAAGAAATTCAGGATGATGAGAAAAAAGAGACGAGCCTTAAGGTTTACGCATCTGCCGAAAAGCCGATGAGTCTCTCTCAGATGTCCCACATCGCCCCTAAGAAGTTTAAGAATCAGCGGAAAAAAGTGGAGGTAAATTTAAATGAGGTCAGGCAACTAATAAACAATAGCGTTAACAAAAAAAATGATTAAGATGGAAAGGGATTTGAGTGCGAATCAAAAAGTTTCTTCCCAGCTAGCGCTGATGTTCATTCTTGTTTTGAGCTGCGCGGTGGCCTGGTATACTGTCAGTACCGGAGAGAAGATAGCCAACAAGGCAAAAGATGCTATCAAGTCTGAAATGGAGAGGAAAGTTAATTTTCTGCCAGCGTCCATTTCTTCTAATCCGAATCAAAATTGAAAAATGTGCGGTAAAATAATAAAAAATAATATAAAAAAATGATTAAAATAGTAAAAGATTTAGGAATAAATCAGAAAATTTCTTCCCAGCTGGTATTCATATTCCTGATCCTCATAAGTTTCATTTTAATCTGGTGTACTGTCAATGCCGGAGACAAAATAGCTAATGATACGCAAGGTTCGGTTAAATCTACTATGCTCAATAGGATTGGAGATGAGTTAGATACAGCCGATACCTTGAAATAAACTAGAATTAAAAATATGTATACAAATGACGAATTGAAAAATTTAAATGATGAAGAAAAAAATAAAAAAAGTCATTCCTTGCAAATGGAAATTATTATGCTAGAATCGGAAATCAGCAAGTTGGTGACGGAAAAGAGCGCACTGGACGCGGAGCTTAGGAAGTTGAGGATGGACGAGGAAAGGCTTCGGATCACATCTGATGAAAAGAAAAAAAGATTCGATTTGGTTGCTAGGGAAGTAGCCGAAAAAGAAATGGAAATAAAATCGATGAAAAAGAAGCTTAATTTATTAACTTAAAAACTGTTAAAAAATTAATTCTATAGTTTTTTAGCAGCCTACAATTTTAGTATGAATATAAAATTTAGCTCAAATCTTGCGAGGGAATTCATGGATTTTATAATAAAAGACAAAAATGTGAAAATTCCGAAAGAAAAAATGTCTGATTTCGAAAAGCTAGCTAAATCGCTGGAAACGGAACTAAACGAAGATCTTCAGAAGGCGTTTGAAGAGGAATTCAAAAAAGCAACTGAAGAAGCAGTCAAAAAGGCAGCTGATGAGGCAACCAAAAAGACAGTCGATTCTTTTCGTGAAAAGCTAGTCAAAGCGAATGTGCCAGGAGGATTCGGCATGAGCTATGATTATGCTGGTAAGGTTCTCAAAGATTCGAATATAAAAGCATTATAGATATTCATAAATAATATATGACTGCCAAAGAACTCAGACAGAAATATTTGGATTTCATGAAATACAGGGGACATGCGATTATCCCCTCGGCTTCTTTAATTCCGGAAAATGATCCGACAACGCTTTTCACTGGATCAGGTATGCAACCGATGGTGCCTTATCTTTTGGGAGAAAAGCATCCACTGGGAACAAGAATTGTCGACAGTCAAAAATCTTTTCGAACTCAAGACATTGAAGAGGTCGGAGATAACCGCCATACGACTGTTTTTGAGATGTTGGGCAATTGGTCGTTGGGAGATTATTTTAAAGAAGAGCAAATCAAGTGGATGTTTGAATTTTTGACCAAAGAGCTGAAGTTAGATCCCAGTCGTATATATGTGACAGTATTTCGGGGGAATGAAAAAATAGGGATTCCAAAAGATGATGATTCAGTTAAAATTTGGCAGGAAGTTTTTGAAAAAGCAGGAGTTGAGGCAAAGTCGGTTGATTTTTCGGAAAAAAATGGCATGCAAGGCGGAAGAGTTTTCTATTACGATGAAACTAAAAATTGGTGGAGCCGCGCAGGAGTGCCGGCTAATATGCCAATAGGGGAACCGGGCGGTCCGGATAGTGAAATGTTTTGGGATTTCGGATCGAAACTCAAATTTCATGAAAATTCCAAATGGAAAGACGAGCCATGCCATGTTAACTGTGATTGCGGAAGATTTTTGGAAATCGGAAATAATGTTTTTATGGAATATGTTAAAACTGAAAATGGTTTTGAACTTTTGAAACAAAAGAATGTTGATTATGGCGGAGGATTGGAACGTCAGATTGCCGCCAAGCTGGATACGCCTGACATATTTTTGACGGATATATTTTCCGAAGCCACAAAAACAATTGAAAAATTATCCAGCAAGAAATATTTCGGCAACGAAGAAGCGTTTCGGGTCATTCTGGATCATCTAAGGGCGGCAATATTGCTAATCAGCGATGGCGCATACCCGTCTAACAAGGACCAGGGATATTTTGTCAGAAGGCTTATCAGGCGGGCGATAAGATTTGCCCATAAACTAGGCATAGAAAGTAATTATTGCGGTGAAGTGGCTAAAACTTACATTGAATATTACAAAGATCCGTATACTAATTTAGAAGAACTCAAAAACAAAATTATCGAGGAGTTGGAAAAAGAAGAGAATAAGTTTAGAAAAACTCTTGGCCATGGCCTGAAAGAATTTGAAAAATTAAGCGAAAAGGGAAGCTTGAATGGAACAGAAGCCTTCGATCTTTATCAAACATACGGATTTCCCTTGGAAGTTACATTAGAGCTGGCGAAAGAGAAAAATATTAAAGTGAAAATAAAAGAATTTAATGAAGAAATGGAGAAGCATCAGAATCTTTCGCGAACGGCAGCTGAAGGCAAGTTTAAAGGCGGGCTTGCTGATCATAGTGAAAAAACAACTCAATTTCACTCTACGGCTCATTTGATGCTGGCAGGACTGCGGAAAGTTTTGGGCTCGCATGTCCATCAAAAAGGATCAAATATAAATGGCGAGCGGATCCGGTTTGATTTTTCGCATCCGGACAAAATGACGGATGAGCAGAAGAAGTCAGTAGAGGAATTTGTAAACGAGGCTATTTCAGCAAAGGCGCCGGTCGTTATGGAAGAGAAAAGTCTTGATGATGCTAAAAAAGTAGCCGCTGAAGGAGCGTTTGAACATAAATATGGCGAGAAAGTAAAGGTCTATTCTATAGAGGGCTATTCAGTCGAAATCTGTGGTGGTCCGCATGTGGCAAATACTTCTGAAATTAAAGGTGTTTTCAAGATAAAAAAGGAAGAAAGCTCGAGTTCAGGAGTGAGGAGGATAAAGGCAGTTGTAGGCTAGTATTTTGTATCTGGTATCTCGTATTTAGTATAAGAATAATTAAGAAAACAAGGCTTGAAGAAGGCCTTTTTTTGGTTGACAAAATTAATAAAATATGCTAGTATATCCGGTTGGTCTTTGAAAATTGAAAAACTCGCAACTACACGCTTTTCGCCCTTATTTACTTATGTAGGTTGGGGCGAGAATTGTGTAGTTGGGGTGTGTTTTTTTGTTCTATTTTTGAATTTAAAAAGGAGAAGGACATGAACATGAAGAAAATGGTAATTATTGGATTGTCATGGGTGCTTTGTATATGTATGCCTATTATTGTTGAAGCGGTAACTTTAAATCAAGTGATTGCGATGAACCAGTGCTATGAAGTAAAGGCGACATTTGTCATTGAAAATGGCGCATGGAACACTGTGGTCGATGTTATCGATTGCACGGGAATTGTCCATCCGCCAGTGCAACTGGGAGAACGAATTAATATCCAGGAAATCAAATTCTGGGGAAACTCAGGCGTTATGTTGACCGGCATCGATCGTGAAACTTGCGCCGGAGGACGGCCTGCGATTTATGTCTTTGACCTTAAGGATCCGACCAACTACAGAACTGCCTTCCTCGATTGCGGATGGCAGATTAAGCAGACCGAAGTCAAAGTCACCAAAAATGGAGCGCATGCTCTTTTGGCCATTAACAATGGATATCTTGATGGCGTGGGAATAATCAATCTCCAGGATATGTTTTACAGGGGATTGTGGAATTTTTCACTCCCAGCCAAGGTGTTCATTGGTCAATCCTCTGCAGGTGAAGACTTTTCAGTCGCCGTGGTTAGAGGGAATGTTGCGACATACCATCAGATATTCATTGAGTGGAGTAGTGTTAGAGGGGGGATTGAGCTTGGCCATTACAAGCTCAATGTGATAGGGTCAAGTACCCTATCATCTGGCACTCAGGGCATATCGTCCTTGAGGATTTCGCCTCTTGCATCCGGGGGCAAGAAGTGGAGCGTCAGCTTCTTGACTCAAGTCGGTAATATCCTGACGTTCTAGAGCTGGGCACAATCGTGTGTCTTGGCTCGAAACGGGGCTTGTTATGTCTTATCTAGCAAGCCCTGTTTTTTTATTCCCACCCCCACACTAATTTTTATAAATTTATTCAGATAATAATCAATATTTAGCGTAATTAATGTGGGGGCATGCTATTGCATTCATGCTTCATAGATGCTAAATTTTAGACAAGAAGAAAGAATTAAGAAGTAACTTGCCTGCCGGAGAGGCAGGGAATAAAGAAAATTTATGAAAAAAGTAATCACTGATGAAAAATTAATAGATGAATTTTTGGAGCGTGGAGTAGAAGCGATTTTTCCTTCAAAAGAGGAATTGAAAAAGAAACTGATGAGCGGGGAAAGGCTGAAAATTTATCAAGGTTTTGATCCAACTGGTCCATATCTCCATGTCGGGCATGCCATGGGAATCCGGGCTCTTCGAATTCTTCAAAAACTTGGGCATGAAGTGATTTTTTTGGTCGGTGACTATACGGCTAAAATAGGTGATCCAGACAAGGACTCAACCAGAAAAATTTTGTCAGACGAAGACATTGAAAAAAATATGGCCGGTTGGAAGAAGCAGGCTTCTCAACTTATTGATTTTTCAGGGGAAAATCCAGTTAAATTTGAACGAAACAATAAATGGCTGGCCAAACTAAAACTAGACGATATTATAAAGCTTATGTCCAATATTACAGTTCAAAGAATGCTAGAGCGGGATCTTTTTGAAAGAAGAATAAAAGAAGGTAATCCGATCAGACTGCATGAATTTATTTATCCTCTTATGCAAGGTTATGATGGAGTGGCTATGGAAGTCGACATGGAGATTGGAGGCGCGGATCAGATTTTCAATATGCTCACCGGCAGAGATCTCTCAAAAAATTATCTCGGAAAAGAAAAATTTGTCAGAGCTAATAAAATGATGGAAGCTCCGGACGGTATTACTATGAGCAAAACCAAGGGTAATGGAATAAATCTTTCGGATAGCCCAGAAGACATGTATGGAAAGGCGATGTCCTATTCAGATAGGCAGATATTGCCGGGATTAGAACTCCTGACCGATACTTCGCTGGATGAAATTAAGAAAGTTAAAGAAGAAATAGAAAACGGAGCTAATCCTATGCAGTTCAAGAAAAAAATGGCTTTTGAAATAGTGAAGATTATCAAGGGAAAAAAAGAAGCGGCGAGAGCTCAGGAATATTTTGAAAAGGTTTTTTCCAGAAAAGAAACTCCGGACGAAATAGAAGAAGCAAAAACAAAAGAGGGAAAAAGCCTCATTGATCTTATGGTTAAATCAGGAATGGCAGAAAGTAAATCTGACGCGCGGAGGAAAATTGAACAGGGCGGAGTAAAAATCAATGATGAGACAGTGAAAGATTCCGGCCTCATGATTGGTAGTAGCTTTGACGGGAAAATTTTGAAAGTTGGGAAGAGGGAATTTCGGAAAATATCTCTTGTGTAATTTGAAAATACATATATAATTGAAAAAAGAAAAAATTTTGCAATGTTTCTCTTGCGCAATTTTTCTAAATAGTGTAATTTATTATAGTAATAAAAATTTAATCAAGAAAAATTACATAGGATTCAGACTTACTATGTGATTTAGAAAAAAAAGAAGAAATGCAAGACGGAAATAAAGTTAATAGCGAGACTATTAATTTTGGTGTCCATTTGACTCTTGACGGATACGGTGGCGATGTCGAGAAGTTGAATGACAGTGAACTGGTGCGAAAGTGCCTAGACGAACTTCCGGATAAACTGGGGATGCATAAAATCCTTGGGCCGGAAGTGCTCTCATGCGATGCTCTCAATCCGAAAGATTCGGGGGGGCACAGCGGGTTCGTGATGATAGCTGAAAGCCATATCAGCTGCCATACCTTTCCTTTCAGGAAATTTGTCAGCATCGATGTCTATACCTGCAAAAATGAAATGGATGTTGATTTCGTGGTAAAATATTTCACAGAGGCCTTCGGCCTTAAGGATGTGGAAACCAATTTTATCCGGCGCGGAACCAGATATCCGGTTGAAGATATAGCCTAGGAGTCGAACAAAGAAAATCTTTACATATCTTAACAGGGGCGTTGCGTACGTCCTTGTTTTGTTTTATAATAAAGTCATAAGCGCATATAAGACAACAAAAACATAAAAATTATTTTAAGCCGATTTTATCATGGGGATTTTTTCTAAAATTTTAGGCTTTCGCGGAATTTCACAGGACTTTTTGTTGTCTCTGGATATTGGAACGGAGGTAGTAAAAGCCCTGGTTTTTAAAATAGATACAGAGCATGGAACAGGAGTGGTAAAGGGAGTTGGAAGAGCAAGGCAGGGGCTGAAAGATATGCATAGCGGGGCAGTTTCGGATATCAGAGGAGTCATAGAAAATTCAAAGAGAGCTATAGAAATTGCTAAAAACATGGCAGGCGCCAAAAAGATCGAAAAAGCTATTGTTGGCATTGCCGGAGAACTGGTCAAGGGAACTACTACCACTGTTCACTATGAAAGGATAAGGCCTGAGATTAGAATTGATCTTCCGGAACTGAAAAACATAATCCAAAAGGTCCAATGGAAAGCTTTTGATCGCATTCGCCAGCAGCTGGCTTGGGAAACCGGGCACAGCGAAATAGAAGTAAAGCTGATAAATGCCGCTATCGTTGATGTGAGAATTGACGGATATAAAGTAACTAATCCCATAGGATTTCAGGGTCGGGATGTTTCAATCGCGGTTTTCAACGCTTATGCTCCGATGATACATCTTGGAGCTCTTCAGACTATTGCGGACGAGCTTAAGCTCGATCTTCTTAATATTGCAGCCGAGCCTTATGCGGTTGCAAAATCGATGGGGCTGGATGACATATCTGATTTCAGTGCTGTTTTTATTGACATAGGAGGTGGAACAACTGATATTGCAATAGTTCGAAATGGCGGGCTGGAAGGTACGAAAATGTTTGCTTTAGGCGGGCGAGCTTTTACAAAAAGGCTAGCTCAAGAACTGGGAGTGGGGTTTGAAGAAGCGGAAGTGCTGAAAATCAGATATTCTGAAGGAAAATTAGGACAGGATGTCAGTACTAAAATAGAAAAAATTCTCGAAGATGATTGCAACGTGTGGCTTTCCGGAATCGAACTTTCACTCTCCGAATTTTCGTCAAGTGATTTGCTTCCGCATCGTTTTTTCCTTTGCGGAGGAGGATCCGGACTGCCTGGAATAAAAAAATGCCTGCTTTCTGCCAGATGGACTAGTGATCTTCCTTTTGCAAAAAGTCCTGAAGTTAGTTTTCTCCAACCGAGGGACGTTGTCAATATTACGGATGAAACCGGAGAACTTAGGGATCCGCAGGATATAACGCCAATGGGGCTGGCAAATTTGGCGCTGGATTTGGTCGGAGAAGAAAAAGTTATGGCAGGAATTTTGCGAAGAGCAGTGAAAATGATACAAAAATGACGACGGAGTCGTCATCCTGAGCGAAAGTTCGACAAAGTCGAACGAAGCGAAGGATCTTAAATTACCCCGACACCAATTCCGATAAAAACTTATATGATATAATGATTGGTGCTCGCCTGCCTGCTGGCAGGCAGGGATTCGCCTACGGCTTAACATATAAATAATATAAAAATTATTCTGCGAATTAGTGCGGGGTGCTCATTTTTGCCAGCCTACCGGCAGGCAGGTAGCTACTCGCTTCACTCGCAGACAAAAATGGCATGCACCAGACATTTTACATCGACATCGACGAAGAAATAACTTCGATCGTTGAGAGGCTCAGAAACGCTAAGTCCAGCGAAGTTGTGGTTGTCGTTCCCAAGAGAGCGCTTCTAATACAAAGTATTGTCAACCTGAGGCTTCTTAAAAAAGAGTCGGACAGTATGGGCATATTGTTGAGTATTGTAACTCAAGATCCCTTAGGAAAGATTTTGATTGAAAAGGCGGGCATTCCATATCAGGCCAAACTGGATGAAATCAACAATGAGAACGTAGGAGAAGCGGACTCTCGGATTGGTGAAAATATATTTAACCCGGGTCAATATCAGAGAGCGGAAAGTTTTCCGATCCAGGGTGGAACTCGGCTGGATAGGATCGGAGCGGACAATTATTTTACAGAAATGCCTTCCAAAACAGATCGAGCTATTAAGGTTGATACGCAGAATTCTTATGGTGAATTTGAAAAACCGAAAGAGATCGGTTATGAAAACAATGAAAAAATTGTAAATAAAGAGCTCGTTACAGGAATAGGAGAGGACATAAAAAGAAAAAGGGGTTTTGGAAATATGGATGTCGCTTCTCCTGTAGTTGATAATGCAAATTTGACGAAAAGTTTTTCTTCTGCAGGAGATCCTTATCTTCAAGGGACTTCCCAAGGCAATTATTCAAAGAAGGCCTCTCCGGAAATAAGCAAGGATCTGCACAGCCCTTCCTACAAAGGGGGTTCTGGAGACAGGAAAATAGACAGCTTTTTTCAGCATGAATACAAGCAGCCTGACATCAAGGACGATAAATTCAAGAATTCTAATCTATCCAAGCATATAAAAAAGGCATTTTTTACTTTCGGAGTAATTTTATTAGTCGTTGTGGCTTTAGCAGGCGCCTATTTGTTTTTACCCAAAGCCATTGTGCTCATATCTATAAAAGCAAGTCAGAAATCTCAAGATGTTGAAGTCAGGGGTGATATCAATATTTCGACAGCTGATTTTGAAAATGAAGTGATTCCGGCAAAATTAATTTCAGAAACTGCTGAAGTTACAAAGAGCGTTTCTTCTAGTGGAAGCAAATCTGCGTCCGGAAAGAAAGCTAGGGGAACAATCACTATTTATAATGAATTTAGCTCATCTGCCCAGCCTTTGGTTGCGACAACCAGATTTGAATCGGAGAACGGAAAAATCTTCAGAATTATAAAGGGAGTTACTGTTCCTGGAACTTCCGTTGTCAGTGGAGAAACAAAACCCGGCGTGATTGAAGCCGAAGTTGAGGCGGATGCAACTGGTGATTCATATAACATTGGCTCGGGAAAATTTACTATTCCTGGTTTTAAGGACAGCGGAAATGACAAATATGCCAAAATTTATGGAAAATCTACCTCTGCAATGGCCGGAGGAGGAAATGGAGACTCCGAAACTGGCAGTAAATCAATATCGGAAACGGACATTGCCAATGCGAAAAATCAGCTCCAGACAGAACTGAAAACAGCGATTAAGGATAAAATAAAAAGTTCTGCGGGCGCTGGCATGGTGGTTTTAGATGATGCCATAAGCGCGGAAGAAGCAACTTACAGCCTTTCAAATTCCGCAGGAGAAGTTGTTGAAAAATTTCAGGCCAAAGGTCAAATCAAGGGATCTGCTTTGGTTTTTAGTGAAAGCGACTTAAAGAGCGTTGTCGCTAAAATAATAGCGAAATCAGGAAATGGAAAAACTAGCATTGAGGGCAGCTCAATAACTTTGAATTATGGCAAAGCAGACGTTGATGTTAAGGCCGGAAAAATAATGATAAAGGCTAATGGAACTAGCAGTGTCAGTTCGGATGTGGATCTTGAAAACCTGAAAAAAGGAATTTTAGGAAAAACTAATGCGGAGCTGGAAACTTATCTTGGAACTTATTCAAGCATCGAAAAAGCGGATGTGACTTATTGGCCACCTTTTATGAACAGCAAGATTCCAATTTACGAAAGAAGGGTGGAGGTTGTTGTCAATGCGGATTCGACTAATAAATAGGCGTACGTTTAGCTGTTGACAAATATTGAAAAATATGCTATACTAGGAGGTCTGGTATAGTTGTTTTTTTGTTGTATTTTACTGGTTATTTACCAATTTTCTAAAAGGAGGAAGAAGTGAGAAAAATAATCAAGGGATTCCAAAATGTTTATTGTAGGATAGGGGTATCTAAAATTGACGGAGCCGGAGTTGGCGTAATATCTATTCGTGATATTCCGGCCGGAATCAACCCCTTTCCAGACACCAAGCTCAACAAGTGGGAAAAGGTCAAAATCAGCGACCTGAAGGATGTTCATCCGAACATCTGCAAAATGATCGATGATTTTGGCGTCAAGGAAGGGGATAATATTTGGGTTCCCAGCGCAGGTCTTAACAATTTAAATATCTCCTACTTTATCAACCACTCAAAGTCGCCGAATATGATTGCAATGGATCAGGGCGATTACTTTCTTACCCTGAGAGAAATAAAAGAAGGGGACGAATTAACAGTTGACTACGAGGCCTATGACGAAGAGGGTCATGCCCTCATGTTCTAGACTCTTTTAGCGAGTGCCAGGCCGCAGTGTTCTTACGAACATTGCGGCTTTTTTTGTTCATTTGACAAATAAAAACAAACCAGTTAATATATCAAAAGAAGCTAAAAACAAAATAGAATCGCCAAAAGAGGGAAAAATGATCTTCAGGAATTAGGATCGATTTCTGTCCCCATTTTTTGTTTTGGTGGATGAAATCAGAATTTATAAAAAAACAATGTCAAACGATAAGGAGCTGGTAAAATTAGAAGGTGTCGTTGAAGAAACCTTGCCAAGCACAACTTTCAGGGTTAGGCTTGACAATGGGCACGAAATATTGGCTCATATATCAGGAAGAATGAGGGTAAATTATATTCGTCTTATTCCCGGAGATCGAGTGCTTGTTGAGATGAGTCCATACGATTTGACCAAAGGAAGAATAACTCAAAGATTAAAGTAACTGGCATGAAAGTTAGGGCATCAGTCAAAAAAATTTGCGATAAATGTAAGACAATAAAACGTAAAAGAGTGCTTTACGTTATTTGTTCTAACCCCAAGCACAAGCAGCGTCAGGGATAATCGTTTTGATTACAGAAAATTTATATAAAATTATATGTTACGTATTTCAGGAGTAAACATTCCAGATGACAAAAGAATAGAGATTTCTCTCACCTATATTTATGGAATTGGAGCAAATACGGCATCTAAAATTTTGGATGAACTGGGTGTTTCCAAAATGAAAAGAACCAAGGATCTCACGGAAGATGAGCAGAATAAAGTCAGAAATTATGTAGAAAAGAGAATTAAAGTCGAAGGAGAGCTCAAGCATGAGGTCAGAGATAACATAAAGAGACTAAAAGAAATTTCTTCTTATCGCGGAATTAGGCATCAAAAAGGCCTCCCAGTGAGGGGTCAAAAAACTAAGACCAACACCAGAACAGTGCGAGGGAATGTCAGAAGGACTATGGGAAGCGGAAGGGTCAAAACTGAAAAAACTTAAACCAGCGAATCTACAAATTATTTGCAAATCTTCAAATGTGAGACTAGTAATGTTTTTTCAGGTTTGCAGGTTTATGGGAAATAATTATGCCAGAGGAAAAAAAGGTACAACAAAGCAATACTGAAGAAATAAAGAAAACTGAGAAGAAATCAGAAGACTTAGCTGTGGAAACAGAGAAAGATGAAAAAGCAGAAGTTTTAGCAAAAAAGAAGAAAGAGAAAAAGATAAAAAGGCAGATCCTGAGAGGACGAGCGAATGTCAAATGCTCTTATAATAATACAATGGTCAGCATTTCTGATGCTTCAGGAAATACTTTGGGATGGTCGACATCAGGACTCTTGGGTTTTAAGGGTGCAAAAAAAGCTACTCCCTATGCTGCGACCCAAGTTGTTGGAACTGTCAGTGAAAAGGTCAGAAAATATGGGATAAAAGAGTTAGAAGTCTATATTAGAGGAGTTGGATCTGGAAGAGAGGCCTCGATTCGGGCTTTGGCTAACAATGGGTTTGACTTAATTTTAATTAAAGATATAACGCCGATTCCTCATAATGGATGCAGGCCCAAGAAGCCAAGAAGAGTGTAGAAAAATTCAAAAATAAAAATTCAAAAATCAAAATTTTGGTGCTCACTTCGTTCGCAATTTATTTTATAAAATAATTGTCGCGGAGCGACTCCTCAATTTTTCATTTTGAGATTTAAATTTTAATTTTGAGCGAAGCGATTATTATGGCAAGAAATACAGACGCAAAATGCAGAAAATGCAGAAGAGCGATGGATAAGCTTTTTTTGAAAGGCGATCGTTGCAATACTCCGAAATGCGGTTTAGTTAGGCGCGCTTCTATCCCCGGGGTGCATGGAAAAAAAATGAAGAGAAATCTCAGCGAATTTGGAATGCAGCTGGCCGTAAAACAGAAGATCAAAAGAATCTATGGCATATTGGAAAAGCAATTTAGGAAGCATTTTGAAGAAGTAAAAGGGAAAAAGGGAGTTATTGGCGATCTTCTTTTGGAAAGGCTTGAGATGAGGCTTGACAATATTGTTTACAGAATTGGTTTTGGAAATTCACGATCACAGACTAGGCAGCTGGTGAGTCATGGATGGATAAAGGTCAATGGAAAAAAAGTAAACATCCCTTCTTTTAAGGTCAAGACAGGGGACACTGTTTCTTTCAATGAAAATAAATTAAACAAGAACTATTTGAAAAACATCGAGCAGGTATTGAAAAATAAAAAAGATTTTCCTGGCTGGATCACTTTTGACAGCAAGGAATATTCAGCTAAAATTACTGGCGTTCCAAAACGCGATGAAATGGGAATAAATATTGATGCCCAGGTCGTTGTTGAATATTATTCAAGATAGAAAATTTTTAAAATTAACGCTTTATTTAATAATTCACCCTATTGAATAATCCCGCTAAAGCGGGATTGCGCCAAAAGCGCATTCAACAGGGTAAAAAAAATTATGCAAACAATCATGATTCCTCAAAAACCTAAATATACTCAAATCGATGAAAAAACCGGAAAGTTTGAGATTGATGGGTGTTATCCGGGCTATGGAACGACTTTAGGAAATGCTATCAGACGGGTTCTTCTGTCATCTCTGCCTGGGGCAGCAATCACTTCTATAAAGATAAAGGGAGTAAAGCATGAGTTTTCAACAATTCCCAATGTTATGGAGGACGTAATTCAGATTATTCTGAATTTAAAACAGGTCAGATTTAAGGCTCACAAGGAAGATCCGATAAGGATTCAGCTGAAAGTTAAGGGCGAAAAGAAAATTACAGCCGGAATGATAAGCACATCTTCAGATATTGAAGTGGTTAACAAAGATATACATATTGCGACCATTACTAATGCCAAGGGCGAGATAGATATGGAAATGGAAGTGGGGAGCGGAATAGGCTATGTTCCGGTAGAACAGCAAGAAAGGGAGAAGAAAGAAGTGGGTGTTATCGCAGTAGATGCTATTTATACTCCGATAAAGAGAGTCAATTACTCGATTGAAAATATGCGAGTAGGAAAAAGAACTGATTTTGAAAAAATTACTTTTGACGTTATTACTGACGGATCAATTACTCCGGAAAGCGCTTTTGAAAAAGCGGTTAAAATTTTGGTTGATCAATTTTCTGTCTTGGAAAAAATAGAAAAGAGTTCGTCCAAAAAAGCGGGCAAAGAAGAAGTGAAAGAAATAGAAGATGCTCCAGAGGAACCTCAGAAAGAAGAAAAAGAAGATCCTAAAAAAATTGAAGTTACTTCGCTTAAAAATCTCTCAACTAGAACTTTAAATGTTCTTGAAAAAAGCAATGTTTTAGCAGTAGAAGATGTTTTGAAGATGACCGAAGTCCAGCTGAGAAATCTTGAGGGTATGGGAGACAAGGGAATCAAAGAAATTAAAAAGGCCATCGGAGACTATGGGTTTAATCTTAAAAAAAGCGAGTAAGCGAAGATAAATATATGAGGCATCAGAAAAGAGGAAGAAAATTTGGAAGAATAAGAAAGCAACGGCGAGCGCTTCTGAAAACGATGCTTGGAAGCTTGATAATGAAGGAAAAAATAAAAACAACCCAAGCCAAGGCCAAGGAGCTGAAGTCAAAAGTTGACAAGATCATAAATAAAGCTAAAAAATCCAAAATTAAAGAGAAGAAGCTTTCCATAATCAGGGAACTAAAAAAGGAAATTCCTGATATGGCTATAGGCAAGCTCATGGGAGCATTTTTAGAAAAATTTGACAATAAATCAGGAGGCTATGCTCGAGTAATTAAGCTTGAAAGAAGAAAGTCGGATGGAGCAGAAATGGCTATAATAGAATTAGTATAAAAATATGATCGACCGAAAATATCACATATTTAATGCTAAAGACGCAGTTTTAGGGAGATTGGCAACTGATATTGCCAAAGTTCTTCGCGGAAAGAACAAGGTTGATTTTACGCCCAACATTGATGGCGGAGATTTCGCGGTCGTTATTAATTCCGACGAACTGAGAGTTACGGGAAAAAAGGGTGAGGATAAGATTTATCACAGATTCAGCGGTTATCCAGGAGGGATTACTTCAATAAAGCTTGATGATCAGATAAAAAAAGATTCAACAAGGATTATAAAAAGCGCTGTTTATCATATGCTTCCGAAAAATAAGCTGAGAGACAGGATGATAACTAGGCTTTTGATCTATAAAGATGAGAATCATAATCATAAAATAGACGGAAAACGCTAAAAAATATGGCTATAAAGAAAGCAAAAAAAGAAGAATCTGCCGTTAAAATCATCTCGAAAAGCGATGCGGTTAGTGCAGTTAAAAAAGAAGATGCAGAAGCTTCAATCTATTTCTATGGAATAGGAAAAAGAAAAACATCGATTGCTCAAATCAAGGCATATCCAAGCAGCAAAAATCAATCAGAAATTGTGATCAATGAAAAAAAGCTGGAAGATTATTTCACCATATCGAGGCTGGCGGATGTTATCAAGTCGCCATTGGCAGTTGCCGGACAGGATAAAAAATTCAGCGTTACCGTTAAGGTGAGCGGAGGCGGAATAAACTCCCAGGCGGAAGCCATAAGGCTTGGAATTTCAAGAGCCTTGGTAGAATCAGATGCTACACTTAAAAAACCTTTGAGAGATAAGGGATTTATGACCAGGGATGCTCGAAAAGTGGAACGAAAGAAACCGGGGCTTCGAAAAGCTAGGAGAGCACCGCAGTGGGCGAAGCGCTAGCTGAGCCAATTGAGGCCAAGGGGGGTCAGAGAAAAGAATTTTCCCCGTGGCGGAAACATTAAAACCAAGGGGTTTTAAAGAGTCCCGCCCAGCGGGACGACCCGAAGTGGCCAAACGTTAGGAAATTATAATAGCTTGTATACAGAAATCCTCGGAAATGGGGATTTTTTGCTGGCCAATATTTACTTTTTACTATTCAGGTAGTATACTATAAACAGCTATAATTCGGTAAAATTATAAAATATTATGTCTGAAATATTGGAACAGTTGTTCGGCTCCCGGGAAAGAGCCAGGATTCTTCGTTACTTCCTGCAGAACCCGGATCACCAGTACGAGTTTTCTGAAATTGTGAAAAAAAACATGATTAAAAGCCATCCGGCAAAAGTAGAACTTGCAAATCTTGTCAGGATACGATTCGTCCTTGTCAGAACTAGGAAGGGCAAAAACTATTATCAGCTAAATCAGGGTTTTAACTTTTATCCTGAGCTTAAGAACTTGATTGCTAAGTCAAATGTTTATCCGCAATGCAAGAGTATGGGGAAAGTTTCGAAAATCGGAAACATCAAACTGGCGGTGATAAGCGGCGTTTTTATCAGCTATCAAAAAAGCAAAGCCGATATGATTTTGGTCGGAGATAATATTAGCAAGGCCAAGCTCAAAAATTTGATGAATAATCTGGAAGCGGAAATTGGGAAGGAAATCAGCTTTGTCCTGATGACTATGGACGAATTCAAATACAGGCTCAACATGCTGGACAAATTTGTTCTGGAATTTTTGGAAGGTCCGCACGAAGAAATTATAAACAAAATAACCGGACTTAAGCAGCTTATAGCCAAACGAAAAATTTAAACCATGCTTTATATATTAATCGGAATATTGATATTGATCAGTGCCTTCATAATCTGGCTTGTTTTGAATATGCAAAAAAAGATAGACGGGAAAGGGGAGTCCGAAAAAATGACAGTTTTAGCCGAAGGGCAGAAAATGCTGGCGGATCAAAACAGGATGCTTATGGATCAAAATGAAAATTTACGTCGTGCAATGGATAGTAAGCTCTCGGAATCCCACCAATCTACCCAGCATCAGATAAGTCAATCGGCTAAGCAAATTGCCGATGTGGTAGCAGGACTCACTAAATTAGAAGAAACCAACAAGCAAGTCATTAATTTTTCGGCTCAGCTTCAAAACCTTCAGGATATTCTCAAAAATCCAAAGCAAAGAGGAGTCTTGGGCGAATATTATCTCAAGGAAATCTTGGAAAACGTTCTTCCGCCGGATTCTTTCCAACTCCAGTATGCGTTCAAAAACGGAGACATTGTTGACGCAGCTGTTTTTGTTCAGAAAAAAATAATCCCCATTGATTCAAAGTTTTCACTGGAGAATTATGAGAGAATAATAAACTGCAAGGAAAAAGATGAGCGGGAGAGATTTGAAAAAGCTTTCAAACAGGATCTCAAAAATCGGATTGATGAGACTGCGAAGTATATAAAGCCAGACGAAGGAACAATGGATTTTGCCTTTATGTTTATTCCTTCTGAAGCAATCTACTACGATCTTCTGGTAAATAAAGTCGGCGCAGTGCAAGTCAATACGACCGATCTTATCCAATATGCGATACGGGACAAAAAAGTCATTATTGTTTCGCCAACCTCCTTTCATGCCTATCTTCAGACGGTGCTCCAGGGTTTGCGCGCACTTAAAATAGAAGAAAGCGCCAAACAGATTCGAGCCAATGTTGAAAAGCTAGGGAGGCATATTGGGACGTATGAAGACTTTCTAGGCAAGCTTGGGAACAGCCTGTCAACGACAGTCAATCACTACAATGCAGCTCATAAGGAATTTGAAAAAATAGATAAAGACGTGATTAAGATTACCGGAGGAAACAGAGTTTCCGAATCATTAATTCTCGATAAGCCCAGAGAGGAATAAAAAGCTGAAAATATATGGAAAATATAGGGGACAAAAACAACGAAAATCCAAAAAGCTTGATGCACAGATTCAAGCTTTTTTTCAAAACAGTCCGTTTGCCGGCCGGCAGAGAATTTTTTAAAAACAAGATAGTTTTATGGATCGCTATAACAAGCTTGGTTTTAAACCTAGTCAACTGGATAATACTTGGGATTTTTATCAAGCCAGTTGATTATTCCATCATTTTGCATTACAATGTTTACTTCGGAGTGGATATGACAGGGAGCTGGAAATCGGTGTTCTTTCTGCCTGGAATAGGGCTCTTGCTGTTTCTCGTAAACTTTCTCCTGGCTTTTTATTTTTATAGAAGGCTCGAAAGGATAGCTTGTCATATTCTTCTTATGGCGGGCTTGATGGCGCAATTGAGCCTATTGATTGCAAATATAAGCGTTATTTTGATAAATGATTAACAGAAATATGTATACCTCCGTACCAAAAAATTTGGAAAATATGCAAAAGGATGAGGATAAGAAATCCTTATTTTTGGGATATAATTTTCCTGACCCAAAAACAAAAAATCCAAAAGAGCGCAGAGTACAAAGAACTTTAGAAGTGATTCCCGGAATTTTGACTTGGGCAACGCTTCTTGGAATGATATTTTTTTCCTTCTTTTTTCCGCTTTGGGTAGCTATTTTTGTAATAATATTTGACATATATTGGATTTATAGAACTATATTCATTGCGTATTACTCAGTCCAGGGCTACAAAAAGCTCAGAGAGGGGAAGAAGATAGATTGGTGGGAGAGATGCCAAAATATAAGCAATCCCGGGGTCTATTTCAGTTTTCTCCAGGAAAAAATATCCGGAATGCAAGCGAGCCTTAAGGAAAAAAATTCCATGAGTTTTTCTGAAAGGAGAACGCTAAAAAAAGAAATAAAGAGACAGAAAATATATATAAAATCAGTTGCCGAGCTCTCAAAAAGAAAAGGAGAGATTTTGGATTGGCGCGAAATTGTTCATGTAGTAATGCTTCCGACAGCCAATGAACCGGCTGATGTAATCGAACCATCTATCCAGGCTTTGGCGGATTGCAATTTCCCTAACATGCAATTCATCGTTCTTCTGGCTACAGAAGAACGCGAGCCAGAAGAAAAAAGGCTTCCAAAGGTTAATTATCTTAAGAATAAGTTCAAGGGAGTCTTTCGTGATTTTATTGTCACGACCCATATAGTGAAAGACGATGAGATGAAGGCCAAAGGATCAAATGCTACTTTTGCCGCCAAACATCTGACCCAATATCTTCGAGAAAAAAACATTGATTTTAAAAAAGTAATTTTTTCCAATTTTGATTGTGACTCAGTGGCTCATCCGGAATATTTTGCCGCGCTTACTTATGAATATATAACTGATCCAAAACGGCTTCAGCGGAGCTACCAGCCTCTTCCGATGTATCACAATAATCTTTGGGATACCAATGCATTTGTAAGAGTGATTGTCACCGGTTCAAGCTTCTGGCACATTTTCCAAAGTACCAGGACGGAAGGCATGGTCACTTTTTCTTCCCACTCCGAGCCATTCGATACTCTTTATAAAGTTAATTTCTGGCCGGTCAACATGATAAGCGAGGACTCAATAATCTATTGGAAATGCTTCTCTTATTACAACGGTGATTACAAGGTGAAGCCCATATATCTTCCGATATCTCTGGATGCGGTATTGGCAGACACTTATTGGAAGACCATAGTAAACCAATATAAACAAAAAAGGCGCTGGGCATATGGAATTGAAAATTTTCCTGTGATAATGAGAGCGATTACTCCCAACAAAAAAATAAGCTTGATAAAAAAAATGAGGGTAGCTCTGGAGATGTTGGAGGGGCATCACAGCTGGGCGACTGCTTCGATAATATTGGCGATTCTTGGGTGGCTTCCTTTGATTTTAGGTGGCGATGTTTTTAATCAAAGCGTGTTAGCTCACAATTTGCCCTTCGTTACCCGCTATCTGATGACTCTTGCCATGTTTGGACTGATCATTTCAATGTCTCTGAGTTTTCTTCTCATGCCGCCGCGCCCTAAAAAATATTCGCGCTGGAAAAATGTTTATATGCTCTTTCAATGGGTTTTGGTTCCTGTCATTGCTCCATTTTTAGGCTCTCTTCCTTCAATTGATTCACAAACCAGAATCCTGCTTGGAAAATATTTTGGAGAATTTTGGGTAACAGAAAAGATGAGGAAATAGAAAGCTAGCAAAAACAATATGATCCTGAAATATCTAATCCCATTTATATCCTCTTTCTTGCTTTCTGTGCTGCTAATGATCGCGGCTGTTTATTTTTCAAAAAAAATAAAATGGAAAGGGAGAGAATCTGGCCGGCACATTCATAAAAAGGGGACTCCAAGAATCGGGGGGGTGGTTATGATTATTGTTTTTGTTTCTGTTGTCTTGCTTAACAATGATCTCTTCATCACCCCGGAGATATGCGGAGTAATAGCTGCTCTTCTTATCATGATGGTTGTTGGCATATGGGATGACCTGAGGGAAGTATATTGGAAGATTCAGCTTTTTTTCCAGATTGCGATTTCAATCTTAATTTTTATTTTTGGAGTCAGAATTTATTACGTTACCAATCCATTGACGGGAGGAATACTGAATCTGGATTCAGGCATCGGTGTTTTAATTTCCATAACTCTCGTAATTTTTTGGATTATCCTGATTATCAATTCAATCAATTGGATTGACGGGATTGACGGCCTATCTGGGGGCGTTGTTCTGATCGCGGCATGTACTATTTTTTTTCTAAGCTTGAAAACAGAGGTAAATCAGCCACCGATCGCAATACTGGCTTCGATTTTTTCGGGAGTCGTGCTTGGATTCCTGATTTTCAACATTAATCCTGCAAAAGCAATGGCGGGCACTTCCGGCTCGGTTTTTATGGGTTTTATTTTGGCAGTCCTGGCGATTATTGCCGGAACAAAGATAGCAACTATGCTTTTAGTCATGGCAATTCCAGTCATTGATTTTCTTTGGGTTGTCGGGGAGAGAATCAGCCATAAAAAATCAATTTTTCGGCCGGACAGAAGGCATTTACACTATAAGCTGATTGAGCTCGGCTGGTCAGAAAAAAAAATCGCTTATTGGTATTGGGGAGCAACATTCCTTATATCACTGGTAGCTTTGAATACGAGGGCGATTGGAAAAGGGATAACTTTGACGGCAGCAGTGGCTATAATACTCCTAACCCTCTTTGTTATAAACAGAAGAATCAAATGCAATGGTGCCAAATAGTTTTTTTATGAAACATAAAATTATCATACTTTGCGTGGTTGCTGTCGTTCTTGCGCTGGTCTATTTTTGCAGCTTTTCAATATACGAGAATAAGAAAGGAACGGTTATGATCGGAAAAAAAACATTCAGCGCTGAGATAGTATCAGCTGATTTAAAAAGGCAAAGGGGCTTAGGAGGGCGGAATAGTCTTTGCAAAGGATGTTCCATGCTGTTTGTATTTCCGAGTCAAGATTTATGGGGGATATGGATGAAAGGGATGAAATTCGACCTGGATATAATCTGGATCAGCGGAAACAGGATTGTAAAAATAGAAAAAAAAGTCAGCAAAGATTCAAAAAATACTTTGTATCCGGAGGAGCAGGCTGATAAAGTTTTAGAATTAAATGCGGGAGCAATAGATGAAAAAGGTATTAGAGTCGGGGACATGGTAGAAATTAAATAGAGCCAACCCTGTGAAATGTATCGCTACGCGGTATTTCACAGGGTAAATGCAAAACCCCTCTGGTTAGACCAGAGGGGTTTTGCTATTAGAAAGAAGTAGTGTTCTACTTATTGCTTTCATAAAGAACAGTAGAAATTTTCTTTGTGTTTTAGAATTTGGAAATGGCAGTAATCATCAAGATAATGAAGGCACTCTGACAGCGTATTTATGCAGATTCTGAAGCTGTCTTTCGTTTAGATTTTTAGAGCCGCTGATAGCTTTTTGGATCAGATCTTTTGAAAATTCTACTGATTGTCCTACGGTCACTCTGCCTTTATGGGAAACATTCTTTCTTAGGAAATCCTCGATATATATTTTGTGTTCTGCAGTCAAAGCTGAATCGGGATTTTTCTCGAGATAGTTGGCCAAAGCGCGTCTTGCCAACTTGGTTGTTCCATCTCCTCGAGATGCAGATTCCACAAAAGAATTTTCGGTTTCCTGGCTGGTAGCAACTGATGAAGCTTGGCTTTCGGGTTGTTTTTGGGTTTCGGTCTTCGTGGCTACTTTTGGAGCTGTCTTTTCTTCTGTTTCCGGCTTGGCGGTGGCAGTGCTTTGATCAGTATTTTCCTCGCTTATTGCAGTATTATCCTGGGACAATGTCTGGTCGCTCTGATCCGTAGTTTCTGGGGTTATAGATCTGTTAGAGTAAGAATAAATTCCAGCGGCGATTATAACAACTATGGCAACACTTACGATAATTCTGAGATTATCCTGGAGCCATTGTTTCGTTGTTCCCTCCTCTTGTTCTTCATCTTCGTTTTCCATTTCTTCATTCTCATTTGGATTTTCATTGTATTCCATATAGTTCACCTTCCTTTCTATTAATTTTTAAAAGTTATTTCCGCTGTCTCGCGGAGAGCTTTCGTTGAAGCTGTAAAGCCATATTCTGGCATCTTACCCTAAATTCTACCAAAGTTTACCTAGCCGTCAACTAGACAAGAGGCCATTTTTAGGGCATAATTCGTATTAAATTGAAAAACTGGCTATTCTCCATTTCCGGGCTAAATCTTTTTGAAATGCTAGTTTCGATCCTGGAAAATATTTTTGGACCATTTTTTCAAGCTTTAATTTTTGTTCGGGACTTATCTCCATATAGCATAAAACATGGAACATGAAACAATTCTCTTTCAGAGTTTTTATTTGCTTAAATAATTTTTTGTAATAATCCAAACCGTTATCTCCTCCAGATAATGCTATTTTTGGTTCGAAATTTTTTACGTCAGGCTTTGCGGAATTATATATTTTATTTGAAAGATAGGGGAGATTGGCAACTATAATAAAATTTCTAATTTCGAATTTCGAATTTAGAATGAATGGTTTCAATAAATCTCCTTTGATAAAAATTATTTTTTTATCGACTCCGTGTTTCCTGGTATTGTATTTGGCTACTCGTAGGGCTTTTTCCGAAATATCAATTCCGTAATAATTATTTTTATTTTTGATATTTTTGCATAGGGAGATAATAATGTTTCCGCTTCCGGTGCCAACATCGATAATTGTGCTGTTTTTAGGTCTTAGTTTGATAATTTCCTCCACAAGCAACTCTGTTTCAGGGCGCGGAATCAGCGTGTGACGGGTCACTTTGAAATCAAGCCCATAGAACTCCTTGTGGCCTAAAATATGGGCGAGGGGCTCATTTTTGAGCCTTCTGGCGGACATCTTGTGGAGCAATTGCTTTTGTTTTTTGTTGAGCCGCATTTCCGGATGCGTCAAAACATATTCTCTTGACTTTTTGAGGATATGTGATAATATAAGCTCTTGTTCGTAGGCTGGTATCATATTTAAGGCGGTTAACGTTAACGAAGGAAGGAGGGCTTTTTTTATGGATTATCTGCCGTTGTCGGTTTATGAGAGTTTAGTGGAATTGACCAAGGAGGGAATAAGAATGAAGAGGGAGGCAATAATTCTTCCTGCGCCTGTGCTTTGCGGAGTTATTTTTTTTGAACTGGAACACGCATATCCAATCGACATGGAAAAGGACATTGCGGAAATCTATGATTCACTGGCGAGAATATATCGAGATAACAAATGGTCAGTGAAGAGAGAGCGAAACGGGAACAAATCAAAGCGGCAAAGAGCGTTGATCATTAATAAAGAAATTACGCTCTCTTCTCAACCAGGATTGAGGCAGGAAAAAAACACCCCGATTCGGGTAGAGGTTGATTCGTCTGGTTGCCCTGTTTTAAGAATCAACTTGTGGAGGATCTAATTAATAGCTCGAGCTTGCGTACAATAATTGTGACGCAAGCTTTTTTTATTCTCCAAATTTTCTTTTTATGTCTTCCTCTTTTAGTGAACTGATAATTTCATCCAGATTTCCGCTTAGTATGCCTGGAATATTGCTCCAACTTTGTTTGATCCGGTGATCAGTGATCCTGTCTTGGGGATAGTTGTATGTCCTGATTTTCTCGCTTCTGTCTCCGGTACCAATCTGCGATTTTCGGGTATCTCCAAGCTCTTTAGCCTTTTTATCTTCTTCGAGCTGAAGGAGCCTTGAACGAAGAACTTTCATGGCTTTGTCCTTGTTTTTAAGCTGTGATTTTTCATCCTGGCAGGAAACAATAAGATTGGTCGGAATATGAGTAATGCGAACAGCACTTTTAGTGGTATTGACTGATTGCCCTCCTGGACCAGAAGAGCAAAAAGTATCGATGCGAAGATCTTTTTCTTCGATTTTAAGTTCTATTTCTTCCACTTCTGGAAGGACGGCAACAGTTGCTGTTGAGGTATGAACCCGGCCGTTTTTTTCGGTTTCCGGAACTCTTTGCACCCGATGCACCCCAGATTCATATTTCATCCTTCCGTAAGCCCCGCGTCCATTGATTTCAAAGATGATTTCCTTGAATCCTCCAATGCCGTTCTGGTTGGAATTGAGCACTGCCACATGCCAGTTATTTTTTTCTGAAAATTTTGAATACATTCGGAAAAGTTCTGCTGAAAACAAAGCCGATTCGTCTCCGCCGGCGCCGGCGCGTATTTCAACGATAATATTTTTGTCGTCATTAGGATCTTTTGGGACTAATTCTGTTTCTAGCTGTTTTTCCAGCGTTTCTTTTTCGGCTGACAGTTTCATATTCTCGTCCATTGCCATTTGCTTGAATTCTCCGTCTTCTTCTTCAGAATTAGTAATCTTGGCATTTTCAGCCATAGCTTTTTCCAGTTTTTCCAGCCTGCTTACTTTTTCATATACTGGAGAAAGTTCTGCTTGTCTTTTGCCGAGCTCTGCCATTTTTTTTGTATCAGAAAACGTCTCAGGATTATTGAGTTTTATGGAAATTTCCTCATATTCTTTTTTTATGGCCTTAGCTTGGTTATTCATAGGATTGATTTATCGCTTCATATATTTTATACTTAATTTAGCCATAAGGCAATGACAATGCATATTGGGCAACGAACCATATGCTATTTTTAATCAATAAAAAAATCGACAATCAACATGAGAAAAAAAATGAATGACGCGAAGACGAACAAAAAATTATGCAACGGATGCTCTGTCTGCTGCGAGTATGTGACTGTGGATATATCTGGTCCGAAAACAAAAGAAGATGTAGATCTGATCAGATGGTATCTGCTTCACGGAGTGAGTATTTGCCTTGAAGGCAAGGATGATTGGATGGTGTATTTGCCTAAAAAATGCAAAGCTTTGGATAAAAATGGAGAGTGTAAAACATATTCAAAGCGGCCGACAATTTGCAGGGAATATACCCAGAAAGAATGCGACAAGTTTGACAAAGGCGATTCCGGCGATATAACCTTTACTGACGAAAAAGCATTTCTGGATTATATGAAGAAAAAGCAGAAGAAATGACAATGTTTTCTCAAAAAGTCATAAAAATCGTCAAAAAGATTCCTCGCGGTAAGACTTTGACGTATAAAGAAGTGGCGAAAAAAGCCGGAAATGAAAAGGCCTATCGGGCAGTAGGCAATATCCTGAATACATACTACAGGCTGTGTATAAAAAATAGCTCACCAACAATTCCTTGCCATCGGGTGGTTAGGGGCGACGGAAAGCCGGGCGGGTATGTTCTAGGGGAGAAGAAAAAGTCATTATTGCTAAAAAAAGAAGTCCGAGCAGGTTTGCCCGGACAGTAGACGGTTTTGAGTCGAAGTTTCGTCTCATTGAGAAAATTCCTTGCAGCTTCCATCGTTGCGTGCAAACGTATTTTTTCCTCCTTTCAGGCAAAAAGCGCAGACATTGCGGTGGCTGCATTTTTCACACCACTTGTCGTATACTTTTGAATAACTGGCTTTCGGATTCATATGGAGCTTACATCTCCCTCCTGGTTCCATGATCGAATCCCTAAAATTTTTTCCTCCATTGTTGAGGTAGAAACATCCCCCAATTTTGGGATATAGGCACGTATTGCATTCGTCTGTCATCATTAAACTCCTTTTTCCCTCAATTTATTTTTACCAAGGACTGGCTTTGATGCAGCGGGATTAATCGACGTTGCCCACTCGACATTATATAATTTTATTATAATTTTGTACAGCCAACATTTATAAAAATATGTATCAAAAAATAATAAGCGAATTAAAAAAGCTTCAGGATAAAAATAAAGCTAAAATACTTCAACGGTTTTTTAAGACCGGAAAAGGGGAATATGGGGAAGGAGATATTTTTTTAGGAATAATTGTGCCGAAACAACGAGAAGTGGCGAAAAAATATGTCGATACAAATCTAAAAGACTTACAAAAATTATTATCCAGTAAAATCCACGAATATCGCTTAGTGGCATTGCTAATTCTCGTCCAGAAGTATAAATCCGCCGACGCCAAGGCTTTGGCGGACAAGAAAGAAATTGTTGATTTTTATTTTAAAAACACTAAGAATATAAATAATTGGGATCTGGTTGATTTATCAGCTCCGCAAATAGTCGGGGAATATTTATTGGATAAGGATAGAAAAATTTTGCATAAGCTGTCCAAATCGAAAAATATATGGGAAAAAAGGATTGCAGTTTTGGCAACATTTATGTTCATAAAAAACAATCAATTTGAAGATTCTATTATGATTTCGGAAATGCTATTAAACGACAAGCATGACTTGATCCACAAAGCGGTTGGCTGGATGCTTCGGGAAATTGGCAAGCGGGATCGTCAAGTTGAAGAAAATTTCCTGATGAAGTATTATAAATCTATGCCGAGAACAATGCTCCGGTATGCGATTGAAAAGTTTTCAGAAGAAAAAAGGAAGAAATATCTCAAAAAATAAAGCTTTGCCTGAAGCAATTATTTAGATGCAAAAGTGTTCTTTTTCTTGACTTATTGAGCAAGGCCGTCTTTAATAGAAACACGCTATTTAGAGAGATTTAAGTTCTTTTAATCAATAATATTGAGAAAGGAGAGAAAAACAGCAGTTGGTGCATAAAAAGGCGATTTTATGATTTTGGTCAATTTGAAAGGGAGGATCGGCTATGAAAACAAGAGGTTTTTTGTTGGTTACGGTTTTATCGGTTTTTGGGTGTATTATGAATGCCTCTTTGGTGCAAGCGTTGACAGTTGCAAGTACTACAAAACTTGGCTCTTTGCTGAAGGCGCCGTTGGCAACTGATATTCTGATTGAAAACGTTTACATTAAAGATGTTCGAGTTTGGTGCATTGTAAAAGACCAAGACTCGAGTAACATCCATGGTGGCAGTGGAATTGAATTTCAGGTTAAAGCTAGGAGTGCGGAGCATTTTTATGTGACCGATATTACTGGAGGATATCCGGCGGCTGTGGATTGCTTTGTGGTCAAATATAACAATCTTGGAAACCACCAGACGTCCTATAACTATCTGAAAGGGACTGCATTTATCGATGGAATGCCATATCAGATGTGGTCCTTTGCGGCTAAAGTAAAGATGGGTAAGGCAGTTGGCACTCCAGGCGAAATCAGGTTGACTGGTTTGTCAGGCGGGTACGATGCATGTCCAGCAAGTCTTCATTTTTCCCTACCAGACGGACTGGATTTTGCGGAGGCTACATTCACTCTGGCTAAGGAGGACTTAAGACAGGATAGGCTTCCCGTTTATTCAAAAGCAAGAATGGTTTTTTCTCCTTATATGACAAGCCGGTACCAGTGCATAGAAGATATCACTGCTCCATTTCAGTTGCCAATCAAAAATTCCTTTTCTATTAAAGGGATTGCGAGTACTTCATGCGCTGAGGTAGCAGTGAACTCACCTTTATTTGGAATTGTTGTTGTCCAATCTTCAGGCGGCAATCCGGTTCTAATTTTGCCAACTGGCATAGGTGTTGATGGAACAGGTTATATCTTATTTGATCCGGCCGGCCCCACATTACAGATGATCCTTTTTTGAAGTAGTAATTTCGGCTGCAGATACTGAACTTAATCAGTATCTGCAGCTTTTTTTTATTCATTTACAAGCAAGAGAAAAAAGGATAAGATTGAGATATAAGAGTGGAAGCATTTTTAATATATTTTGTATAAACTTCATTTTTATTTATGAAAAAAATACTTGTCATAGGCTCAAAAGGCATGTTAGGCCAGGAGCTGGTTAAAACTTTTAGAAAAGACATTGATTATAAGGTGATTGGCTGGGACAAGGAAGATATTGATATAACACGGGAAAAAGAAGTGGACAAGAAAATCGGGATTATTAAACCCGAAGTCATTATTAATGCGGCGGCATACAATGCAGTAGATAGGTGTGAAGAAGACGCAAAGGAATATAAATTAGCCAAAGAAATAAATGGTCTTGCGCCCGGCTATCTTGCCAGGTCGGCTAAGAAAAATAAGGCGGTTTTGATCCACTATTCAACCGATTATGTTTTTGACGGTGATCTGGAAAAATTGCTTTTTTCTGAACCATCCGGATGCACCCATGTTTGTGCCACTTGTTCGCTTCATGAAGGCCATAATAATACTCCTGGCTTTGATGAAGAAGCTAAACCTAATCCGATCAGCAAATATGGAGAAAGTAAACTTTTAGGCGAGAAAGAAGTTTCTAAAAATGCGAAAAATTATTATATTATCCGACTTTCTAAATTATTCGGAAAGCCAGCCTTGTCAGAAGGGGCGAAAAAAAGTTTTTTTGATGTGATGCTGGAAGTTGGAAAAAACAAAAAGGAAGTTCACCCTGTTAAATCTCCGCAGAGCGGGGACGCCAAAGGCGTATTTAACAGGGTAAAAGTTGTTGACGAAGAAACAAGCTGTTTTACTTACGCGCCAGATCTGGCCAAAAAAACCAAGGAAATAATCGATTCCAAAAAGCCTTTTGGAATTTATCACGTAACCAATAGTGGTTCTTGCACCTGGTATGATGCATGCTTCGAATTGTATAAACTAGCCAAGATTAAGACAAAAGTGATTCCAGTTCCAGCTTCCGAATTCCCACGTCCAGCCAAAAGACCTCAATACTCAGTGCTTTTGAATACAAAATTAAATCCATCGAGGGATTGGAAAGAAGCATTGAAAGAATATTTAAAAAATAATAAATAACAGAATGAAATTTCTCAAAAAACAAGACTTGCAAGTTTATAGAGCTACAATAGGAGAACTCAAACGCCAGCGAGAAGGGATGGAGCTTATTGCCAGTGAAAATTATGTGTCAGAATCAGTTTTGGAAGCGCTTGGTTCAGTTTTTACCAATAAATACAGCGAAGGATATCCAGGGCGAAGATATTATGGTGGACAGGAATATACGGACGTAGTTGAAAAATTGGCAATTGATCGGGCGAAAAAAATTTTTGGAGCCGAACATGTCAATGTCCAACCTCATTCTGGAGCTCCAGCCAATATCATTTGCTATTTCGCGCTCCTGAAACCTGGCGACACGGTTCTCGGGATGGATCTATCGCACGGCGGACATTTGACACACGGCCATCCAGTAACGCTTCCAGCCAAAATATACAACTTTGTCCGATATAAAACCAAGGCAGACGGGAAAATAGATTATGACGAACTGGAAAAAATGGCCAAGAAACACAAACCGAAGCTTATTTTAGCTGGGTTTTCGGCCTACACTCGACAGCTGGATTACAAAAAATTTAAAGCGATTGGAAAAAAAGTGGGAGCGATAACTATGTTTGACATTGCCCACATCGCGGGACTGATTGCCGGTCGTGCGCTTCCAAATCCAGTTCCATATTTTGATGTTGTGACAACAACCACTCACAAAACTCTTCGCGGTCCGCGCGGAGGAATGATAATGTGTCGGAAAGAATTTGCGGCAGCGATTGATAAGGCAACATTTCCGGGATTCCAGGGCGGACCACACGAAAACAATGTGGCGGCGAAAGCGGTGGCTTTCGGAGAAGCATTGAAACCTTCGTTTAGAATTTATGCCAAGCAGATCATCAAAAATGCCAAAGCACTTGAACAAGAGCTGAAAAAACACGGATTCAAACTAATGTTTGGCGGAACCGACAATCATATGGTGCTTGTGGATGTTTTTGGCTCAAAGGAAGTTTCTGGCAAAGAAGCGGAAATGGCGCTTGATAAAGTCGGGATAACACTAAACAAAAACATGATTCCGGATGATCCAAGATCTCCAATGGATCCAAGCGGTATTCGTATCGGTGTTCCAGCGGTGACAACGCGAGGGATGAAAGAAAAAGAAATCCGGATGATTGCCAAGTGGATCAAAGATGTAATTGAAAATCATAAGAATGAAAAGATGCTGAAACAAGTGCATAAAGAGGTAATTGCTCTGTGTAAGAAGTTTCCGATATATAAGAATTTGAAATAAGTTCCTTAAAGAAAAAACGCTGGCCTTCTAAAGAAGAACCAGCGTACAGCATGCGCGGGCGGCTTTATTTTACTGATCCCGGGTCAAAATCATCAGGCACTTCCAGGAAGAAATCGTGGTAATAAAGATAATCTTGATAAGGCGTATGCCTGGGGCTGGTGTGGGGGTGAGTGGCGAGAAGCTTGCATTCCATGTCGTGCAGTTTGTTGAGAATATTCACCGTAAACTGTCCATATCGGGGTCTGGGAATGCGGGTTTCTGGAATATCAATTTCCCAGATTATCCGACTTTTCTCGGGAGATTTCATAATTAAAGCCATATAGACAATCTCCTCTTCCTTGTTTTCCTGAATGCTTAAAAGTACTATTTGGCTCATTTCTACCTCCTTTTGGGGTGTCACTTGGATTATAGTCGAATTTACCCTATATCGAAGAGAATCTAACACGAAATTAATTTATTATCAAATATTAATAACATGAAAGGAATAATATTGTCCGGCGGGACAGCGACAAGACTCTTTCCGCTGACAGCGACAACATCGAAACAGCTTCTTCCGGTCTATGACCGGCAGATGGTTTTTTATCCATTGAACACGCTGATTAAGGCCGGAGTAAGAGACATCCTGATGATTGTATCTCCGGAACACAGCGGACAGTACTTAAATCTCCTGGGATCCATTTTCGATAAACATGACGTTCGGTTGGAATTCAAGGTGCAAAAGGTGCCAAAGGGTTTGGCAGAGGCTTTTATTCTGGGCGAGGATTTTATCGATGATGACAACGTGACGATGATTCTTGGCGATAATATATTTGAAGATGATCTGGCCGAACACATAAAGAGTTTTCAAAAAGGCGGGATGGTCTTTGCAAAAACTGTTCCGGATCCGGAAAGGTTCGGAGTAGTTGAATTCGATGAAAGCGGGAAAGCAATTTCCATCGAAGAAAAGCCGGAAAAGCCAAAAAGCAATTTCTGCGTTACAGGAGCTTACACTTATGATTCTCGAGTAGTGGAAATTGCCAAAAATCTCACGCCATCAAGCAGGGGGGAAATTGAAATTACGGCGGTGAACAATGAATTTTTGCGCCAGGGGGAACTGACGGTCAAAAAAATAGAAGGCGAATGGATGGACGCGGGAACCTTTGATTCGCTTCTGGAAGCGAGCAAAATAGTGAAAGAGAAAGAAATTTATAATAAATTTGATCCATTAATAGATCAGGCTATCGTTGAGTTTAATGGAGAATTGAAGGCGTTGGCCAAAAAAAAATTGTTTTAATTTTTTAATAAAAAAATTATATGTCGAAGATCAAAAAAGCCATTCTTCCAGTCGCGGGGTTTGGAACCAGATTTCTTCCGGCGACAAAATCCCAGCCCAAAGAAATGCTGCCGGTTGTTGACAAGCCAGTCATTCAATATCTGGTTGAAGAAGCGGTAGCGTCGGGAATAGAGGAAATTATTTTTGTGACCGGCCGGGGAAAACGGGCGATTGAGGATCATTTTGACATTTCTTTCGAACTGGAAGAAACGCTGGTAGAAAAAAACAAACAGGATCTTTTGGAGGCGGTGCAAAAAATATCGGGTCTAGCTAAATTTTCCTATGTCCGCCAGCAAATGCCATTGGGAGACGGCCATGCCATTCTTCAAGCCGCTCATATCATTGGAAATGAACCAGCGTTAATCTTATTTGGTGATTGCCTATATGATAGCAAGGTTCCTGCATCAAAACAGCTAATTGAAGTTTATGAAAAATACAACGATGTTGTTATTGGCATGGCCAATGTAGAAAAAGAAGAAGTGTCGAAATTCGGTGTGCTTTCTGGAACAAGATTGGAAAACTGCACCTATGAAATCAATAAAATCGTGGAAAAGCCGAAACCGGAAGAAGCCGAATCAACCTTAGTTGCAGTCGGGAAATACATAGTAACTCCGGAAGTGATGAAAATTCTTTCTGAAATGAAAGGCGGTAAGTCAGGAGAAATCCGCCTGGCAGATGCGTTTGAAATTATGCTTGAAAAAAATATGCCGATTTACGGAAAGGAGCTCGAAGGAGAATGGCTGGATACGGGAGACAAGTTCAATTTTATCAAAGCCACAATTCATTTTGGCTTGAAACATCAGGAAGTGGGGGAGAAATTGAAAAAATATATAAAAGGAATTATTATTAAGTAGAATCTAGAATTGTGAATTAAGAATTTAGAATGGGAATATGGAATTTAGAATATAAATTGATATTGCCAGTTATTTATTCAAAATTCAAAATTCAAAATTCAAAATTCAAAATTCTCTAATGCGAATTGCTATTCAAGCGGCAGATCTGGACAGCCATCGGATCGATGGTACGCGGGTTTATATCTTAAATCTTCTGAAATATTTTGGAAAACTGGACGAAACCAGCCAGTTTTTGATTTATCACAAAAAGGATTTTAATCCGGAACTTCGACCGCCGGAATTTTCAAATTACAAGATAATTCATAAAAATTCTTTCTATATCTGGACGCAAACCCGATTTGCGTGGGAAATCTGGAAAGACAAGCCAGATGTCATGTGGATGCCGATGCAAGCGCTTCCAATCATCCGCCGGAAAAATTTGAAAACAGTGATAACTGTCCATGACCTGGCGTTCAAAATATTTCCGGATCAATTTACGAAAAATGATCTTCGTAGGCTTAATTTTTACGCCGATTATGCAATAAAAAATTCCAGCAAAATTATCGCTGTGTCCGAATCCACTAAGCGGGATATTTTAAAATTTTATCCTAATATTTCGGAAGATAAAATAAAAGTCATTTATCATGGGTTCGATAGCGAAATTTATTCAAAAAGATATATCAATGAAGAAATAAAAGCTGTAAATACTAAATACCTGCCTCGCCGGCAGGCAGGCAAGATACTAAATACCTGCCTCGCCGGCAGGCAGGCAAGATACTTATTATATGTGGGGGCATTGCAGCCAAGAAAAAATCTTAAATTATTAGTCGAAGCTTTTGAAAGGCTTAAAGAAGATGAAAATAATAGTGATTTAAAGTTAGTCCTAGTCGGAAAGCCGGCCTGGATGGCGGAAGATATTCTGGAAAATATAAAAAAATCAAAATTTAGTCGGGACATAATCCTTGCCGGACAAGTTGGATTCGGAGATCTTTCAAAAATTTACCAAGGTGCAAGCGCTTTTGTTTTCCCTTCGCTCTATGAAGGTTTCGGAATTCCGATTCTTGAAGCTTTTGCTTCTCAAATTCCGGTGGTTTGCGCCAACAATTCTTCGCTTCCGGAAGTGGCGGGGGACGCAGCGCTTTATTTTGAAAATGATAATGCCGAAGATCTGGCCAACCAGATTGAAAAAATACTAGCCAGCGAAGAAACAAAAAAAGACCTTGTTGCCAAAGGCCTTTTACAGCTTCAAAAATTTTCCTGGGAAAAATGCGCCAGGGAAACTTTAAATTATTTGAAATCTGATTAATCTTCTCCGAGGATTAAATTATAAATAAAATAACCAGCGGCCACTGTCATAAAGGTTATGGTGATATTTAAAATTAAATTTATTTTAACAAGGCTGACAAAAAGAAGCATAAAAAGAATAAAAACCAGCAAATAGGCTGTTTTTTTGTTTATTCTTGTTTCGGATAGTTTTACATCGGTCTTGTTTCCGAGGTACAAGATGGCCAATACTGTGATCCCGATAGTAATCAGAACTTTTGAAAAACCGACATGAGCGGTAATTGCTCCTGGGAGAAGGGCTTCGCCGATAAGCGCTACCAAAAAGAATATTGCTTCAACAAAAAGCAAGTCATTGAGAAGCTTATAAATTATAAGTAAATTGTTTCTGCTAAGCTTACTGCGCAGTTGTCCCAAAACCATAATTAGTTTTTATGCGGTTGATTAAATCGCGGATAGTCGTCTTAAAATTATCCCAGTTGACGTTTCTTTTGAATGTCACATTGATATTGTCAATTTTAATTTCCCGATCAGCTGATAAGCTGAATTCATAGTCTTTTCCGATTAAGTTGCTAAATTTATCCAGTGGAATATCGCAAGAATAAGTCCTGAAACTGAAAGTTTCCTTAGTCAGCCGGCATTGGTCGGAAACGCTAAGGCTTTTTTCTTCAATGGCAATTGATCCATTTTTTTGCCAAGAGTTCGGGATATCAAGATCTGTTATGGGTCTTTTTATTCCATTTTCAATCAGGTAGCTTTTTTTTGTGTCTGTAGTCTTGAAAATTGTGCCATTGGGGTGGGGGCTTGAAATTGTGAAAAGCTTATCTTTTTCATACAGGCTGATTTCATCAGCTGAAGCTTGTCTTACATTATTCCAGTTGTAGCCCATGGCGGAAAAAGTAGCAGTGTTATTTATCGGCAAAAGCTTTCCGGAGCTGACAATATAGGCGGAAATCCCATAACTTATCAAAGTTCCATCGGCATATCCGATCAAATTCTGATCCAGGGGATATTTTTTCAAAATTGACGCGTCCTGAACTTCAGCATCACTTTCGTCATATTGAGAAAGATAGGCGTTTCGGCTTATGAATTTTTTGAGCATGCTGCCAGAAAGCAGATAATAATCCTCGCTAAATTTATAAATGGTTGCTGAATTTTGAGTTGCCGGTTCTCCTTCAGGATAGAAAAAAGCCCGATAAGACTTTCTAGCCGAAATATCTAGGCTGTCGGGACTATCGGAGTTCTTATCCATAGTGAACTCAATTTTGGCTCTTCCATAATTTCCAACAAGAGCTGTGTCAAAAACCAGCTTATTTTTGGAAGCAACCGCTCCATGCTCTGCGTATTTCCCTTCTAAATCTCTTGGGCTGATGATGCTGTTTTTCAAAGAATTGGGTCTGGAAAAATCATAAGCAAAATATGCTGAAGGAAAAAGAACCAAATAAGCGAAGTAAGCAGCAGATAAAAATGCAAAAAAATACAAAACAAGCTGCAATTTCTTGTAGGTTTTATAAATATTTTTTTCTAGAGGAATTTGTTTGGTAAAATCGAACATGGCGATTAATGAAAAATGTAAATCTCAAAATGGAAAATGACAATGTAAAATAAAAAAATTATTTTTAAATTTTAATTTGTCATCTTGATTTTTTCATTTTGATCTTTGATTTTACTTTAAGATATATATTTTCCCGCTTACGGTTATATCTTTTTCAATAGGTAGTTCAATGAGCTGGCTATATAATTCGCTTTTCTTTCCAATCCTGGTGTTGAGCCGGCTTGTTTCAATTTGATAATCTTTGACCGAGCTAAGTCTGGAAATCAGACCCGAATTTTTATAAAGGATCAGGTTATCATCCGGAATGATAAAATAAATATGGGAAAACCTTGAGCGGTCAATTTTTTCGACATCAGCGGGATTTATGAAATACACTGCCTGCTTATTATACAGGAAACTCATTGGTCCTGTCATCATGGAAAATCCGTCTCCTGTAGCTTTCTGATCGATAAAAACAAGATCGTTATCTTTGAAATTCTGGCTTAGGCTTTGAATTTGCTCCAGCATGTCTTTGTTTTCTGAAATAGTGAGATATGGGATAAAAATGATTAGATTAGAAAGAAGAAGCAGGGAGCAGAGGATATAGAATAAATATTTTTTTACAAAAAATTTATCCAAGAAAATAACTGAATATAGAATGCATATGGGAATAATGGAAAAGACAAATCGGCGGAGCATCCAGGGATGGTCAGCTGAAACGCTTGGCTGGAGAAGATAAATGAAACCGGGGAGAACTATAAAAAATGGCATAAGAAGATCGTATTTTTTCTTTTTCAGAAAATAAGCAAAGGCCATGATGCCAATGATTATATAAACTGTAAGTCCATAAATATTCAGAATTTCAAAAGTGTAATAAAAACTTTGAAAAAAATTCAAGGGTGCTTCGGAAGCGGCGACAGAACCTGGGAGGAAGGAATGGCGTAGTCCTTTGGCGAATATTTTATAGTAAGCAAAATTCTGGAATATGTTCCAGAAATAGATTGCTGTCAAAACAGCAGAAACAGCGATGACTTTTTTATCATTAAAATAAGTTCTGATATTTTTTTCATTTTTGGATTTAAGATAAAGGATAATCGTGACAACAGCTAAAAAGGCCAAGGCTTCAATTTTTATGAAAAGCAATATATAAAAAGAAAAAAGAGACGAATAGAGGTAGGAAGCTTTGTTATTTTTCAAATAAAGCGTGAACTGTAGCAGTCCGAAGAAAATTATGGCTAGCGCCAGATTTTCAGAAAGGGTGAATTTGAAGAACCAGGAAAAAATGAAGGAAGTAAGAATTAGGAAAAAAGAGAAAAAAGCGGGCATTTTATCCAAATAAATCCGCGATAAAAAATAAAAAGACAATAAAAAGATAAAAAATGCAACTGCGTTGGCAATAATCAGACCATTTAATCCGAAAATAGAATAAAAAATTGCTAGCCAGGAAATGTAGCCCGTCGGGAAATGGGTGATTAAGTTTCCGTTTTGAGTATAGTTAAATCCGGGAAAGTTAAGCGCTTCTCCATCCCCATAGATTTTTAAAAATTCTCGTGAAGCGGGAGTGGAAAATTCCAGCTTATGGTTTTGAGCCAGTCGGATAGCCGCTTCGGAGTAGGATCCCTGGTCTCGGCCTGAAAATATGGTTGGAGTGTTAAAAATTGAGAAGAGCAGAATAAATCCGACAGACATTAATATAATAGCCAATAATTGCCGACTGATTTCAAATTGGATTTTATTTTTATAACCCAAATAAGCGATAATTGCCACACTTGGAATTATATAGAGGAAAATAAGTGGAATATAAAACAGTTTTAAAAGAGAAAGAATAACGGAGAAAAAAATCAGGCCAACGAAAAAAAGCCCGAAAATAGAGAAAAATTGGCAACCGGTAATCTTATTATCCAGTGGTTTCATATGAGTTAATTATATCTACTATTCTCATCTTTGCCAAACGCAATATAATTGACTACAATAGACCTATGCGTATTTTAGTTGTGGCACCGACGCCTTTTTTTTCTGATCGAGGAACTCATATAAGAATTCTAGAGGAGGCTCTGGCTCTTGAAAAAATTGGGCATGAGATAACAATTGCTACCTATCACATCGGTAAAGATATACACAAGGAGATTGAAACCAAAATTGATGTGAGGCGAATTCTACGCCTTCTTTTTTGGTATAAAAAAACAGAAGCCGGCCCGGACTGGCAAAAGATTATTCTTGATATGATGTTGATCAGAAAAACCTTTTTTCTTGCTAGGACGCAAAGACCGGATATAATCCATGGACATTTGCATGAGGGGGTGCTTATCGGATGGATAGTTCAAAAAATATTATTTTGGCGAAAAATAAAGCTAGTGGCCGATTTTCATGGAAGCCTTGTCGGAGAGATGGTGTCGCACAGATATTTAAAAAGAGGATTAAGGATGCTTTTTATCCCGATTGAAAAATTCATTAACCGGCTTGGGGATTTCGCCATAACCAGCTCCTGGGAAATGACCAGCGAGCTTGAAAAGACGAGAAAAGACGGAAAGATTGAAACTGTGCTTGACGGGGTCAATCTTGACAGCTTCAGTCTGAAAAAAACCAAAGAAGAAATTAAGAAAGAATGGGAATTGCCGGTTGATAAATTTATCGTCGGCTATACTGGGGGGCTGGTTAACAACAAGGGAATAAATTATTTTCTAGACAGCATCTTGCTGACACTCCGGGAAAATAAAAATATTTTTTTCGTGATAGGAGGATTTCCGGCTGAACATGTCGAAAGGTTTATAAAAGAGAAGGAAATATCTCAGGAAAATGCCAGGCTTATAAGCCCGCTGGATTATTTCAAGTTGCCAGAGCTCTTGTCATGCTGCGATGTGGCAGTTGATCCCAAGGATGCTAGTGTCAATCAGGCCAGCGGAAAAATGCTGGGCTATATGGCGGCTGGACTTCCTATCGTATGTTTTGATAAAATAAACAATAGGAAATATCTAGGTGAAGGAGGCTATTATTGCGACAGTATAAACTCTGAGGCAATTACTCAAGGAATTTTTTATTTCCTAGATAATCCAAGCGAGCAAATAAAAAAAAGGGAAATTAATAAAAAAAATGCCAATAATTTCAGCTGGAAAATTTCAGCTGAAAAAATTAATATAATATATAACAAAATCCAAAATGTTAAAAATGAACCTGGAAAAAATCAAGCCTTATCTTAACAAAAGGAACTACTTGGTGCTAGCGGGAATCATAATCCTCATCATGCTGATTGTTTTTCTGCCCTCTTTTTTAAAAAATAACAAACAAGCGATCGGAATAAAATCTCTTTCTGTGGCCAGTAAGATTTCCAAATTTTTGCCTATTCCGAACGATGAAAAAAAGGAAATTGAGGTGATGAACGCGCTTGTCCAGAAATTTACCGCGTCTGACAATGTTGAACGGACTTTCATGTTCTTTCTTCAGAATAATATGGAGCTTAGGCCAGGGGGCGGTTTTTTGGGTCAATATGCTGTAATTAAGGTAAAAAATGGCGCGGTAACTTCCAGCTTTTTCGAAGATGCCAATCTCCTTGACCAAAGGATTCAGGCTGAAGTGGTTCCTCCCTATCCTTTCAAAAGGATGCTGCAGCTGAAAAAGTGGAAATTTAGAGATTCCAATTTTTCTCCGGATTTTCCTACTAATGTTGAGAAAGCCAAATATTTTTACCGACTGGCCGGAGGGAACGCGAATAACTTCGATGGATTTATTGCGGTAAATGCACAAGTTTTCAATGAAGTGCTGGCTCTTACTGGACCAATTTCTGTTCCGGGATATGCCGGTGAATTTAACAGTGCGGATGGCGCATTGAAACTAGAGGAGGTCGTCGAGAAGCAATATATAATGAATCCTGAGTTGGATACGCAAAACAGAAAAATGATTATGAAAAAAATGACCCCGATTATTATTGATAAGCTTTTCAGCCTCGGAAATGTCACAAAGATTGCCGATCTTGTGCACAATGAGTTCAAGAATAAGAATTTAATGGTCAATTTTTCTGATCCAGTGCTTCAATCCTTGGCTGAAAGCGTTTTTTGGGACGGGAAAGTGGCGGCCGATTGGACAGGGGACTACCTGATGCTAGCGGATGCGAACATGGGTTCGCTAAAAACGGATTATTATATCAAAAGAGAGATATTTTATGAAATAGACGCAACACAGGAAAAGCCGGTTGTAACGCTGAATGTAAAAATAAAAAATACTGCTCCGGGAGGAGATTGGAGAACTAGCGACTACCATGAATATATGAGGATTTATGTGCCGAAAGGATCAAATTTTTTGGATAGAAAAATGGTGGGCTATCCTAATATCGGGGAGGAATTCGGGAAAACTTATTTCGGCGTAGTTGTTCATGTAGTTATGGGAACGGAAACCAATGGAATGATAAAATATGAGCTTCCGGGTAATTTCAGCATAAGTGATTATAGGCTTCTTATTCAAAAACAATCAGGAGCGGGGAGCATTCCGGTGCATGTTAAGATCAGGACAAAAGATGGAGAATTCGCGCAAGATCAAATGTTAAATAATGATTTGAAATTTGAGTTTACTCAAGCGCCAAAATAATAAAACCGATGAAACTGATACTAATAAAAATTGGAAAAGTTTTTACCACAATAAAACGAGACGGAATTATTATAGGAGGAAGAAGAGTTCTGGATTATTTAAAGTTATTTATAAAAACGATTTTTAAAGTCAAATCAGGAGATGTTTTGATAATCACCGGAGGCGTTGGAGACAGCGCCTTTTATCGCGCTTACAATCAAGCCGAAGAGCTTAACATTCATGGAATCAAATCTTCAGTTATGATTCAAGACAATCCATTTTTGTCCAAATATGCAGATAAATTTAAAATATTCATCTTTCACAGAACGATTAATACTCCAGCAGCTGCCAGGCTGATAAAAAAAATAAAAGAACAAAAAAAGGAAATTATCTTCGAAACAGACGATCTGGTTTTTGATGCGAAATATATTCAGAATACGGATCTTTACAAAAGTAAGATGGGAATGTTTGAAAAGATGCAATATAAAACTGGAGTAGGAGAGGAAATATTAAAAGATGAATATGTGAAAACTTGTACAACTTCTACGACGTACCTGGCTAAAATATTGGAAGGCTACGGAAAAAAAGTTTTTATTTCAAAAAATAAACTTTCTAATCATGAATTGGAGATAGCGGATAAGATATTAAAAGATATTTCCAAATTAAAAGACGAATTTATCAGGATCGGATATTTTAGCGGTACACACAGCCACAACAAAGACTTTGCTCAGATTACTGAAGCGCTTACGGAAGTCCTGGAAAAATATTCCAATGTTAAACTTTATTTGGCGGGGCCATTGGATGTTGATGGTAAACTCAACGGATATAGTGATAGGATTGAAATTTTACCGCTCGTATCTCGGGATAAATATTATGAAAATATCTTGAAAGTTGATATAAACCTTGCTCCGCTTGTTTTTGACGACCCTTTTTGTGAAGCTAAGTCAGAACTTAAGTTTTTTGAGACCGGAATTATGAAAGTGCCTACCGTTGCAGTGAGAAATAGGACTTATAGCGAAACTATAATTGATGGTGTTGATGGATTTTTGGCGGGCAATACATCCGAGTGGGTGGAAAAAATCGGGAGATTAATAGAAGATAAAAATTTACGTAAATCTATGGGTGAAAAAGCGCAAGAAAAAGTGCTCAGAGACTATACTAACAAAAATAGCCATAATGAAGCGTATTATGATTATTTGAAAAGGAAATTATGAAAAGACATGAAAATTATAAAGAATTAATCTGGGTACTGGCAAAAAGCGATTTTAAGCTTCGCTATCAAGGATCGATCTTGGGATATGTTTGGGCGCTTCTCAAGCCACTTTTGATGTTTACGATTCTCAATTTTGTTTTTTCTTCTATTTTCAGTTCACGCGGTAGCGGTGTCCATTATTATTCCCTCCAGCTTTTGTTGGGTGTCATTCTTTTTAATTTCTTTTCCGAAGGAACGATGGCCGGAATGACATCGCTGCTCTCAAAGTCTCAGCTAGTCACAAAAATATATGTTCCTCGCTGGACGATTATCGTAGCTTCAACTATCAACGCCGCTTTAATTTTTTCCATGAATCTTATTATAATAATTTTTTTCTTTGGAATAAATAAATTTCTTCCAGGCATTGAATCAATAGTACTTTTCATTTTATTTATTATTGCGACTTATGCAGTAATTCTTTCTTTTTCACTGATAGCCGCACCGCTTTATGTTAAATTCAGAGATTTGATTTTAATTTGGGAGGTGATTATCACTGCTTTGTTTTATGCTACTCCAATAATTTATCCGCTCCAAATGCTTCCGGTATATGTTCAGAAAATAATCCTTCTTAATCCCATGGCTTTTATTATTCATTTTACCAAAGAAGGATTGATCAATAATCACTTCGCAGATCTTTGGAAAACCGTTGTTTTTATTGTTACAATAACCTTTTTATTTTTATTCAGCGTCTATTCTTACAGAAAAATGGCTCTACGTATTGCGGAGGAAATATAAGGGTACTTTAGAACATAATGAAAATATATAATATTAAAGCAAAAAAAAAGCCTGATTATACCCAGTTGTCAGCGAATATTTTGTATAAATCGGAAAAAAATCCCCGATTTTTTTGGTTTCGTTTTCCATCTGATCTTCCCAAATCGTATCTGAGCGCTGATCCGTTTTTAGCCGGAATTCTGACGGAGGCTATGTTGAGAAAGGAAAATATTGAAATTGATGGCGAAATTTCGCTTAGGTTTTTTAATTCGCTGGAAATAATTATGGATTATTTGTGCATGAAAATAGCTGAATTTGGACGGATAAAGGTGACTGCCAGAGAAATAAAAAAATCTTCAAGTCAGGGAAATTTGCATGGTTGTTTTTTTTCCGGGGGTGTGGATTCATCCTACACATTCCTAAAAAATAAGGATGATATTGATGCATTGATTTTGATTCGGGGCCAGGATTTTGATCTTGAACCGGAAAATGATTATGTTTGGGAAAAAATGGTCGCGCATGCGCGTGAGATTGCCTTAGAATATAACAAAAAAGTGATTACGGTTATAACCAATTTTCATTTTTATTCAAAAAATAAAAACAGCGCGGCTATGCGCTTTTGGCTGCGGGCCGTTCATGGCAGTCATCTGGCCGCCGCCGGCATGGCGCTTGCCGGATTATTTAACAAAATTTATATTGCTTCCGGGGTAACGTTTAATGATCTGGAGGCTTTTGGGTCCCATCCCTTACTGGATCCTCTCTGGTCAACTGAAAAACTTGAATTTGTGCATGATGGATGCGAAGCAAGCCGTCCGGAAAAAATCAATCGTCAGGTTGCCAAATCAAAAATTATTCTTAAGGGTTTGCGGGTTTGCTTGGAAGATTATAAGCACAAATATAATTGCTGCCGGTGCCAGAAATGCCTTAAGACCATGGCTTGCCTCCGATTAGCCGGAGTGCTTGACCAGTGTGATTCCTTTCCTGAACCGCTTAATTTTAAATTGATTCCCAGGCTCTGGCTTTATGAAAAACAGATTGTAACCACATGGGAAGATGTTTTTAATGAGGCTTTGAAAAAAAATGATACGAAATTGATTGAAGCTATGGGGAAAATGTTCAAAAGAACAAAAATAAAAAATATTATTTACCCGCCCATATTTAATACGAAAAACCCAGTTATTATAACATTAAAACGTCCATTAAAAATTTTAGTGGAGAAGATGCGATCACGCAGACAATAGAAAAAAATATGAAAATATTGATAACTAATTTTCATCTGATTTATCTATCCGGTTTGGACTTATTTACGGCTGATTTGGCCGAAGAATTGAAAAAAGCAGGGCACGATGTTTACATTTTTGTGCGTGAAATGGGGTTTATGGCCGAAAAAGTTAAAAAATCGGGAATTCCGATAACGGATAAGTTGGAAGATTTCAAAAATATTAATTTTGATGTTATTCATGCTCATCACAATATAACAGCTATTCTAGTCAGGGCTGCTTTTCCAGAAGTGCCTATGATTTTCATGGCGCATGGAATTTTACCGCAGCTAGATAATCCGCCAGAGATTGATATTGGCATAGATAAATATGTAGCTGCCAGCCGGGGCGTAGCCAAACATTTAACTAAAAATCATGGCGTTCCATCAGATAAAATTGAAATTGTTGGAAATTTTATTGATTTCAAAAAGTTCTTTTCCAAAAAAGAACCTGCCATTATTCCCAAAAAACTATTATTTTTAAGCAATCATAACGATAAGAATGTAATAAAAGTAATCAAAAATAGCTGCCGGGAACTAAGAATAGAATACATAAAAGTTGGCCTATTGGATAACCCCAGGGAAAACGTGGAAGATTATATCAATGAAGCTGATATTGTAGTAACTTTGGGCAGAGGAGCACTGGAAGCAATGGCGTGTGAAAGAAATGTTATTGTTTATGACATGAATGGAGGTGATGGCATTGTTACGCCGGAAAATTTTTTTGAGTTAAGTGATAAAAATTTTTCTGGTACAATCTTTCGCTATCAATATGACAAAAAATTATTCGTAGTGGAATTAAAAAAATACAATAGGGGAAACGGCAGAATATTGAGAAATTATGTCAAAAAAAACTATAATTCGAGCCTGGTTATTTCTAAACTGGAGAAAATTTATGAAGATTCGTTGAGTTATGGAATAACCTCTGCCCAAAGATCCGGTAAAATAAAAAATAAAAGATTTCTGAAATTGGTAAAAGAGGCTAACAAGAATTATTTACTAAAAATTAATTGTATCCAAATGAAAGAAATTCCGGCTTTATCCTTTCATATCATAAAAAAATACGGAATTCTGGCTTTTTTGCACAAAACGATTAATTTTTGTAAGCTGAAGTCTGGTACGAAAAAATTTAAAGTTTTCTGAAGCTATCTTTATTCGAAAAATAACAAATAATACGGATTTTGATTAAAAATTTTTATAAAAAATATGGAAGGCAATGTAGCTATCAAATTGAATAACGTTTCAAAAACATTTGTGATTCCTCATGAAAAAATAAACACTTTGCGCGGAGCCTTTATAAATGTTTTTAAGGGCAGAACTTACGAAAAATTCAAAGTATTGGATGATATTAGTTTTGAGGTAAAAAAGGGAGAATTTTTTGGCATTGTTGGAAGAAATGGAAGCGGTAAATCTACATTGCTCAAAATTATTGCCGGAATTTATCAGACTGACGGGGGAAAAATTAATGTCGATGGACTCGTTTCTCCTTTTTTAGAATTGGGAATCGGGTTTAATCCGGAATTGTCCGGGCGGGATAATATCTATCTTAACGCTATTGTCTTGGGAATGAAAAAAAAGCAGATTGAAAAAAAATTTGATGAAATTGTAAAATTTTCCGAATTGGAACGTTTTGTCGACCAGAAACTGAAAAATTATTCTTCGGGAATGCAGGTGCGGATGGCATTTTCAGTGGCTGTCCATGCCAATCGAGATATACTGCTTATGGACGAAGTGTTGGCAGTAGGAGATGCTAATTTTCAAGATAAATGTTATAAATACTTCGAAAAAATAAAAGGCAAAAAGACAATTTTATTTGTTTCTCACGATATGGAAAGTATTAGAAAATTCTGCGATAGGACTGCAGTCTTGGATAAGGGGCGTATAATTTTTGCAGGCAAGACAGAAATAGCAATTCAAAAATATCTAGATATTATGAAATAAAACAAGAGAAAAAAACAACGGATTATAATTTCGTATAAGATAAGCCATAATGAACAAATATTATCCTAAAATTACAATAATAACGCCAACTCTAAATTCAGTTGAGGATATTGAGTCTTGTATTTTGAGTGTTGCTAAACAAACTCACAAAAATATCGAGCATCTTATTATTGATGGAAAATCTGAAGATTTAACCGTCTCCATTGTTAAAAAATACGCAGAAATATATCTGCATATAAAATATATTTCGGAAAAAGACAATGGCATATATGATGCGATGAATAAAGGGATTGAAATGAGTGCTGGAGAATGGATTTATTTTTTGGGAAGCGACGATATCTTGTATGATAATGATATTCTTGAAAATTTATTTAAAAACAAAGAAAGAATTCAATTTGACGTTATCTATGGCAATGTGATATTCAAAAACTCTGGAGAAGTTTATGCCGGAAAATTTTTTGCTTCTAAGCTGACGGAAAAATGTATCTGTCATCAGGCTATTTTTTATAAAAAGAAGTTGTTTGAAAAAATAGGAAAATTTGAAATAAAGTACAAAAGCGGAGCCGACTGGGTTCATAATATGAAGTGGTTTAATGATAAAAAAATAAGAAGAAACTATATAAATAAAGTGATTGCGGTTTACAATGAGAATGGCTACTCTTCAAAAAATCGGGATATTGAGTTCGAGAAAGATAAGGAAAAAATTATCAGGAAATATTTTTCCTTGCCGGCCGTTGTTCTTTATAAAATAAAAATATCAGCTATTTTCATTTTTTTTGAAAAAGCAAAAAGAGTTTGGAAAAGATATGGAATAATTGTTTTTTTGAAAAGTGTTTTCATGTACATCAAATATGGCAGGATTTGTTTTAAGAGCGGGTGGGACAGGGGAATAAAAGCTAATTATTTTTCTGGAAAAGATTGAAAAAATTAAGCATTGATATAATAAAAGACTAACAAATTAATTAAAAATATTTTATGAAAATATTAATTACTGGTGGCGCTGGATTTATTGGTTCGGCTTGCGCAAAAAAGTTGATGAATCGGGGAGATAAAGTCATAATTATTGATAACTTTAATGATTATTATGATCCCAAGCTTAAATATGATCGGATAAAAAAGTTTTTGAAAGGCTATAAATTTTCTTTGTACAAAGGAGATATCCGAGACGAGAAATTTTTGGAGCGTGTTTTCAAAAAGGAAAAGCCGGAAAAAATAATTCATCTGGCAGCTATGGCAGGAGTCCGATATTCGCTCGAAAATCCAAAATTATACGCGGACGTGAATATAATGGGAAGCATCAATCTTCTTGAACTTGCCCAGAAATATAAAATCAAAAATTTTGTTTTTGCTTCTTCTTCGTCAGTTTATGGAAATAATAAAAAAACACCTTTTTCCGAGGCCGATTCGGTGGATGCGCAGATTTCTCCCTACGCGGCTACTAAGAAGACTGACGAGCTTATGGCGCATGTCTGGAGCCATATTTATGGACTTAAAATCACAGCGCTTCGATTTTTCACGGTGTATGGTCCATGGGGACGTCCTGACATGGCCCTATTCTTATTCACAGACGCCATTATAAAAGGAAAGCCGATCAATGTATTTAATCGTGGAAAAATGAGCCGCAACTTTACCTATATTGATGATATAGTTTCTGGCACGCTTACGGTTCTTGACGCCGATCTTCCTCACGGTGTCATGAATATAGGAGGAGATAGGGAAGAAACTCTTATGCGATACATTGAGGTTTTGGAAAAAAATCTTGGCCGAGTCGCCAAGAAAAATCTGATGCCTATGCAGCCAGGTGATGTTCCGTCAACTATTGCAGACATTCGAAAGCTCAAGAAACTTGGCTGGAAACCGACGACCAGGATCGAAAAGGGAATTGGGAATTTTGTGGAATGGTATAAAGAATATTATAAAATCAAACAATGATCCAGCGCATCAAAAACAATGCTTTTGCAAGGAATAGTCTGGTACTTTTCGCAGGTACAATGGTCGCCAATGTTATTGGTTATATTTTTCATTTCGTAATTGGACGGATGGTTAGCGCTTCGGTTTATGGCGAAGTGGAATCCCTGATCTCGCTCGTTGCCATAATTTCAGTGCCTTCAAGTGCTCTCGCTATGGTGGCGACAAAATTCAGTGCCGGAACAAAAGCTGAAAATGATCCTTCGGGAAGCTATGACATTTTTAGCTATTTCAATAAAAAAATTCTTAAATATAGCTTGCCTCTTTTTGTTTTAGTGATTTTTAGCTCTCCTTTCGTCAGGGATTATCTGAAAATTGGAAGCATTTGGCCGCTAGCGGTTGTTTGGATTATGATGTTTCTTTCCTTTTTTAGCGCGGCTGCAGGGGGAATATTGAACGGTTGGCAGAAATTTAGGGATGCAAGTGTTGCTGGAATATTTGGAGGCGTGATAAAGCTTGTAACAGCTATAATTTTTGTCAGGATCGGTTTTGCTGCAGGAGGAGTCGTTGGAGGATTTGCGCTAGGAGCCCTGGCATCCTATCTATTTTCTCTCTATTGTCTAAAATTTATCTTGAGGGGTAAAAGCAAGGCCAAGAATTATATAAGTAACATTGATTTTGGATCCGTGAGGAACTATATAATGCCTGTTTTTATCGGTAATCTTGCGATAGTGATCCTTAGTAATGCTGATATGATATTGGCCAAGCACAATCTTGGTCCGGATCAGGCTGGTGAGTACGGGGCATTAACAGTGGTTTCGAAAATAATATTTTTTATAACCGGAATCATCGCAACGGTTTTATTTTCCATGTCTTCGGAGGAGCATCACAAAAAAAATGGCTCAACAAAAACTTTAAAACAGGCATTTTTTATTATGTCAGCATTGGGTCTGGTAGCCGTTTTGATTTATGCATTGTTTCCGAAATTAATTTTATCCATGCTGTTCGGAAGCAAATATCATGAAGTGTCAGGCTATCTGGTATGGTTTGCGGTTTCGATAACTCTTTTTTCTTTTGTAAACCTAATCTTTCAATATCTTCTTTCTATCCATAAGACAAGGATATCTTATTTCTTACTGGTTATCTCAATTATGGCAGTTCTTGCGATCGAGCTTTTCGGACACAGTATTTCTGTTATAATAGGGGTAATGGCGATATCTCAGGTTTTGGGCATATTTGCCGGCATCTATTTGTTAATAAAAAGAGGGGATAAAAAAATATGAATGAAAATAAATTGATTTCCATAATTGCTCCGATATACAATGAAGAAAAAAATATAGTAGCTCTTTATGAGAGATTAGATGATGTCGTGAAAAATCTCGACTATCAGTTTGAGTTTATTTTTGTCAATGACGGAAGTGTTGACAAGAGCATTCGCGAGCTTAAAAAATTGGAAGCTGTGGATGAAAGAGTTAAAATCATTGATTTTTCAAGAAATTTCGGGAAAGAGATTGCAACAACTGCGGGCATAAATAATTGCCAAGGAGATGCCTGTATTATGATTGATGCAGATCTTCAGCATCCGGTTGAAGTGATAAAAGAATTTCTTGAGAAATGGGAAAATGGGGCAGAGGTAGCGATTGGAGTTAGGCAGGAAAATAAAGGAGAAGGTTTTGTAAAAAAAGTCGGATCGTTTTTCTTCTATAAAATTATAAACTGTATTTCTGATACTAGGATTGTTCCAAATGCCACTGATTTTCGTTTGATTGACAGGGTGGTTATCGATGAATTCAATAAGATGACTGAAAGGAACAGAATGACTAGAGCTCTTATTGATTGGATGGGTTTTCGAAGGGTTTATATTAATTTTAAAGCCAATGAAAGACTTCATGGGATCGCTTCATATTCTTATCTGAAATTATTCCGGTTGGCTTTTAATAGTATGATATCTCTCAGTCTTTTTCCTTTAAAACTGGCTGGATATTTGGGCATTATAATAACTTTTCTTTCTGGAGTCCTTGGGATTTTTATTTTCATAACTAGATATATAACCAACACTTTGGATTATTCCGGTTCGGCAATCTTGGCGGTTATCATACTGTTCCTTATTGGAATTGTTTTGGTCTGTCTCGGCCTTATCGCTCTCTACATAGCCAATATCCACGCTGAAGTGGTTAATAGGCCGCTATATGTTATCAGAAAAAAAGAAAGATGAATTAAGAATTAAGAATTAAGAATTGGATAGTATAAAATACAGTTTTATCATTCCAGTTAAAGAAATAAATAATTATATTCGGGAATCAGTCCCGAATATTTTGGATATTCCAAGAGATGATTATGAAATTATCATATATCCTGACAGGAAAAGCGATTATGAGTGGCCAAAAACCAGGCAGATTGAAACTGGGCCGGGGGGGCCAGCAATGAAAAGGGGACTTGCTCAAAGAGATGCCAATGGAGATTTTTTAATTTTTATTGATGACGATGCGTATCCTCGGAAAGACATCTTGGATGTTTTAGATAAGGATTTTGAGAATGAAAATATTGCTGCAGTCGGTGGTCCGGCTTTGACTCCAGAAAGCGACAGTTTTCTTCAAAAAGTTTCCGGGGCAGTTTATCTTAGCCATCTGTCAGGAGGATTTCCCGAACGATACGCTCCGATTGGAAAAAAAAGATTTATTTCTGACTGGCCAACGGTAAATTTAACGATAAGGAAAAACGTATTTGAGAGCGTGGGCGGATTTAATTCTAATTTTTGGCCAGGAGAAGATACGAAGCTATGCCTGGACATAATTGACAAGCTGGATAGAAAAAATATGATTCTCTATGATCCGAAAGTAATTGTTTGGCATCATCGCCGCGAAGGATTGGAGAGGCATCTTAAGCAAATTGCCGGATATGGATTGCACCGGGGTTATTTTGCCAAAAAATTTCCCAAGACCTCTTTTAGATTTCCTTATTTTATTCCAACTTTCTTTCTACTTTTTGTTATATTTGGTCCGATTATCAGCTATTTTTTTCCAATATTTTTAAAATTATACATTTTAGGATGGATCATCTACGGGCTGGCTATGATAAAAGTCGTCTTCGATATCAAGCGATATCAAAAAGAATTTTCTGTCGCTTTTTATTCGCTGACATATGTTTTTCTTACGCACATAGTATATGGAGCGAGATTTATCCAAGGATTCGTGTTTACAAAAAATCTTAAAAGCAAACTCAGATGAAAATATCAATTTCTTATCCATCGCTGGAATCCAAAAAAGGCATTGCCTGTCTTTCGCAGAACCGACAATTCCAATGGTTCAATCACCCAACCTATATTTATCCGGTCATACTGGCTTATGCTGCGTCTCTTCTTGAGGCTAATGGGTATGAAGTGATGTGGGATGATGCGATTGCGGAAGAGCTGAGCTATATTCAATGGAAAGAAAGAATAATTCGTGAGAAACCGGACGTTGTAGCGATTGAAACCAAGACTCCAGTTGTTAAAATGCACTGGAAGATTATTGATGAAATAAAAAAGGAATTGCCATCGGCAAAGTTTGTCTTAATAGGTGATCATGTTACGGCATTGCCCAAGGAATCTTTAGAAAATTCAAGTGCGGATTACGCAATTGCCAGCGGGGACTATGACTTTGCTTTGTTAAATTTAGCCAATCATCTTAGCAAAAATGAACCTCTGGAGGGAGGATTTTGGCATCGCGATAGCGGTGGAAACATTGTTAGTTCTGGGCCAGCCGATATGTCAAAGCACGATCTTGGCACATTGCCGTTAATTGACAGAAAGCTGACTAAATGGAAAATGTATGGCTATAAGAACGGTAATTTTAAATATACCCCCGGTGCTTATATGATGAGCGGACGAGATTGCTGGTGGGGAAAATGCACATTCTGTTCCTGGACAATTATGTTTCCGGGAGAAAAATTCAGGACTATGCCAGCTGAAAAAGCGCTTGCGGAAGTAGAAAACCTTATAAAGTTAGGGGTTAGGGAAATTATGGAAGATTCCGGATCTCTTCCGGTCGGCCAGTGGCTTCAGGATTTCTGCCGGGGGATGATTAAAAAGGGATATAATAAAAAGGTGACGATAAGTTGCAATATGCGCATTACAGGGATAAGAAATCTTGAGACCTGGAAACTTATGAAAAAAGCCGGATTTAGATTTATTCTTTTTGGCCTGGAATCGGCCAATCAGGAAACGCTTGATATGATTTGCAAAAATTTGAAAGTAATTGAGATTGAGCCGGGGTTAAAGCTTTGCAAAGATGGTGGCCTGGAGCCGCATATCACTGCTATGGTTGGCTACCCTTGGGAAACCAAAGAAATGGCGGAAAAAACAATAAATTTAGCAAAAAGATTATTTAAAAATGGCTACGTGGACACGCTTCAAGGAACAATTGTAATTCCTTATCCCGGAACGCTTTTGCACAAATATTGCGATGAAAATGATTTGTTGCTTACTCGAAATTATGAAGATTATGATCAGCGGCAGATGGTTATGAAATCTTCTCTGTCGTCTCAGGAGGCTAAAGAGCTGGTGCAGGGGCTTTATAAGTCATTTATGAGTCCTCAGTTCATTTGGCGGAAAATTATTTCCATCCGAAATCATGATGATATTAAATTTATCTGGATGGCTGGGTGGAAATGGTTGGGAAAGATGATGGATTATTCCAAAAAAAATACGGTATGTCCGGAGACTGATGAGAAAATAAGTGCGTGATAACAATTGCTTGAAAAAATAAAAAACCGGCTATTTGATTGGCCGGATTTTTTTGTTTTTCCTGGTCAAGCTATTTTTTCATGCTGGATTGGATAAGGGAAAGATTTTGCTGAAGATTTTGATTGTTAGGATCGATTTTTACGGCTTGCTTCATATGTTCCTCCGCTTTTTTCATGTCGCCCATTTCATAATAAATGCCAGCCAGATTTTGACGGGACTGCCAGATATTCGGGTTTATGCTCAAAGCTTTATTATAGTTTTCTATGGCTAGATCAATTTTTCCCATGGCTTTATAGGTGTTAGCCAGATTATGATAGGCATCTCCATAGTTAGGATTAATTTCGATAGATTTTGAAAACTCTTTGGCGGCATTTTCGAAATCTCCATTTCTGGCATATACGTCGCCGACATTGTTATGAATATTCGGTCCAGATGGGGATGTTTTGACTGTAGCTATCCAAAGATTGTCCTCATTTTTCCAGTCGACGTTTCTAGCTATAGTTCTTGCATATAGGGCTATGAGTATTATTGCAGAAATTGAATACAATGGAATTTTATATCGATCATGTTTTTCCAGCATCCAATTCAAAAGCATTGCCATGGAGACGAAAATACCGATGGATCCCAAATAGACATATCTTTCCGCAACTATCCAGGAAATTTTAAGCGGAGTAAGCGTAGGGGAAAGAGTAATGATGAAAAATGAAAGCCAGAAAAAAAGCAACCTGTTTTTTTTCCATCCGTAAAACAAAACAAACATAAATCCTACGAATATTGCTAAAAGGAAAATATATTTTTCTAGAGAAAAATTTAACTCGGTTTGATATAAAGTCAATCCTTGAGGCCAAAACATTAGTTTTAAGTATGTAGAGATCGCGGTGGGTATTTGGGTTAGCGGGTTATAGAATCCTTCGTTTTGTTGATAATTAATTTGGCTTATAGCTACTACTCTTGTTCCAATTCTTGTGATGGAAAGAATGATCAAAGCTAGAGAAATCAAGCCGTGGGGAATTATTCTTCTCCAGTTTTTTTTCAAATTGCAAAAACTGAATTCATAAGCAATGAGGATAACGGGAAAGAATAGAACTTTGTCGGATGAAAATATGGCAAAAATGAAAGACGCGATTGATAAATAATAAACTTTTTTATTATTTTCAGACAAGATGTAGGTTAAAAAAGACAATAAAATAAAGAACCCGTATAAAACATAAGGTGCTCCAGAAATCCAAGCAACCGATTCAGTAAGAATAGGATGGACAGCGAAAAGGCAAGCCGAGATGATGCCCACTTTTTTATTGACCAGCAGACTGGCCAATATATAAATTATCCAGACTGACCCTAGATGAAACAGAATATTAATTATTCGGAAAAAAATGGGATTTAGGCCAAATATCTTATAAATTAAAAAATCTAAAATACTATGTATCGATCCTATCAAAAAAGTCGATATTGCACTGCCTAAGTTTCCAATATTTGGATTTTTTAAGATAGTTGCAATGTCGTCGGACACAAAATCATTGCTCAAGGAATTGAAATATGACAAAAATACAAGAACAAATAAAAAAATGAAATAGTTGATATTTTCTGACAAAAAACTTCTAAGCCTAAAGGTGCTTAGGTTGATTTGACTAAGAGACCCTTCTGCCATCTGGTTAGTCATTTTTTTAATTTTTTTGTCTCCCCAGCGGTTTTTTATATATCTATGAATTTCCCCTGAAGGCAGATTTAATTTATCGGCAATTTCTTCCGGAGAATAACGCTGGACATTCTTTTTTATATAATGTTTTTGTTGTGAAGTGAGAGGCATAATAGCTTGTTTTAGGTTGTGTATTTAATGATATTATACTATTCTTATAAAGTAAATTCAAATTAGCTCTAATGCAGTTTCTATCATGAGTATCCCACTATATATACATCTTTCCATTCATTTATTGCTTAGCCTGTTGGCTGGGGCGATAGCTTGGCGTATCTGGAAAAAGCCACTTTTATCCTTATCCGGAGCGATACTTGGCGGCTTTCTTATAGATCTCGACCATTTCATCGATTATTTTTTGGCCTTCGGCTGGAACTTCAATTATTTTTATTTTATCAAAGGTTACGAATTTTTAAAAACAGACAAGATGTACATCTTTTTTCATGGATGGGAATATGTTTTTGTCTTGCTTATGTTATTGTTAATTTTGAAAAATAAGAATGCAAAATCGCTATGTTTGGCTCTCGCTCTGGCATTATTTTTTCATTTGGTCTCGGATGTTTTTATGGATAAAGTGTCTCCGAAATCATATTTTGTCATATTGCGAGCTGAAAAAAATTTCGATCTGAAAAAAATAGTCACTCCTGAACACTGGGAAAAGCATCTAAAGTATAAGAAAAAAATTAATTTCGAATAACAATATGCTGATTTCTATTGTTATCACAACTAAAAATGAGGAAAAAAATATAGCTAACTGCTTGGAATCGATAAAAAAGCAAAACTATCCGCAAAATAAGATAGAAGTTGTTGTGGTGGACAATAAATCTATCGATAAAACCAAGGAAATTGCAAAAAGCTTTATAAAAGAGCCCGCTTCTTTGAATCTGAAAGTGTTAGATTGCGGGCCGGAACGTAGCGCGCAAAGAAATTTTGGAGTAAGAGAAACCAGCGGAGAATATTTTTTGTACCTGGATGCGGATATGATTTTGAGTCCAAATGTTATAAGAGATTGTGTCAATAAGATTGAAAATGATCCTGATCTGATAGCTCTTCATATATCGGAAATAATAATGGGAAAAAAATTTTTTTCCAAAGTGCGCCGTTTTGAGAGAAGTTTTTATGACGGAACGGTAATTGATGGAGTCCGATTTATCAAGAAAAGCCAGTTCTTGAAAGTTGGAGGATTTGATGAAAATCTGACTGGTCCGGAAGACTGGGATTTGGACAAAAAGCTTAAATTAATTGGAAAGATAGCATTATTAAAAACTCCCATTTATCACAATGAAGCAGAGTTTGATTTAAGAAAATATCTTTCAAAGAAAGGATATTATGCCAAACAGTTTGACGAATATATTTCCAGATGCGGGAAAAACGATCCGGATTTGAAAAAGCAGATCGGTTTTTATTATAGATATTTCGGAGTTTTTGTAGAAAATGGGAAATGGAAAAAAATTGTTGCACATCCCATATTGGCGGCCGGAATGTATTTTTTGAGGATTTTAGTCGGGATTAAATTTTTATTAAGATGAAAAAAGATAAATTAAGCTTGCCTCTATTTGTCAATGCCCATACTCATGTTGCCATGGTGGCTTTTCGCGGAATGGCTGAGGATTTACCCCTCCAAGTCTGGTTGGAAAAACATATCTGGCCATCGGAAGCCAAATATGTTAGTCCGAAGTTTGTGTATGAAAATACCAAAAAAGCCATCCGGGAAATGAAAAAAAATGGAATCGGAGCTTTTTGCGACATGTATTTTTTTGAGGACGAGGTGGCAAAAGTGGCTAAAGAGATGAAAATAAATGTGTTAATCGGTGAGGTTATTTTGGATTTCCCCACGCCCAGCGCCAAAAATGCAGGCATTGCTCTGGGAATAACAGAAAGATTGCTCAAAAAATATAAAAATGATCCCTATGCTTCAGTTGCGGTAGCACCTCATTCTATTTATGCGGTTTCCAGAGAAACGCTAATAAAATGTCGAGACTTGGCTAAAAAATATAATGTTCCAATACATATACATCTTGCGGAAACTAAGTTTGAATTTAACGAATGCAAAAGAAAAAACAAATGCACGCCGGTAGAGTATTTAGACAGATTAAAAATATTAGACGATAAAACTATTTTGGCTCACTGTGTTTGGGTAACAGACAAGGACATCGATATTTTGGCCAAAAGAAAGGCCAATGTCGTTCATTGTCCTTTGAGTAACTTGAAACTAGGCTCAGGCGTGGCGCCAGTCGCCAAGATGATTGCAAGAGGAGTCAACGTAGCATTGGGAACAGATGGTGCTGCCAGTTCCAATCGTTTGGATATATGGGAAGCGGGGAAATTTGCGGCGCTTCTTCAAAAAGGGATTACTGGCGATCCAACAAAAATTCCAGCGAAAAAGGCGGTCGAGATGATGACGATAAATGGGATGAAAGCCTTGGGAATAAAAAAAATTAAAAATAGGACAACATCTCAAATAAAAGTAGATTTGAGAGGAATAAAAGACTTCAGTTTTTTATACAGATGATAAGGAATTTGACCGATGGATTATAAGCGAGCATAATTATAAGCAGTAAAAATAGGGGATAAATATGACAAAAAAAGAAAAAATAGTTGCTGTTATGATTCTCATAGTCGTCGGCGTTTCCTACCGGCTCTTTCCTCATCCGCCCAATTTTGCGCCGGTAGCTGCTATTTCTCTTTTTTCCGGTTTCTATTTCCGTCGCTATTTTATTTTGATTCCGATGTTGATCATGCTTATCAGCGATATTTTCATCGGTCTTTATGATTGGAAGCTGATGCTGACGGTTTATTCCAGCTTTTTTTTGGTGGGTCTGGTTGGGATCTGCATGAGAAAAAACAAATCGGTGGCAATTCTCGCCGCATGCTCTATTTCAGGATCCTTTATTTTTTATTTTCTGACTAATTTTGCCGTATGGCTATTTGGACCATGGTATCCGCATAATTTTGCAGGACTGACAGAATGTTTTGTCATGGCTATCCCATTTTTCAAAAATACTCTCATGGGAGATCTTTTCTATTCCTCCGTAATATTTGGCTGTTATGAAATTTTGGCTCAACCTAAAGATAAATTGGATTTTTTGTGGAGTAGGCCGGAACGAATTAGATCATAGATATAAATGGAAAATATAAGGAAAATTTTACGGGAAAGATCGGGCGGACTGTTTTTGCTTGTGGTCGCTTTTCTGATTATCGTCGGAGTTTCTTCAAATTCTCCTCAAGCTGAATCTAAAAATGAGCAGGGCTTATCCAGCGAAGACAGGACTTCTGATGACAGTCGGATCTTGGGGGAGGTGAATAATGATTCGGAAGAGACAATTATGAATGTGGCTGATGCGGAATCTCTATCGGAGGAAGTAAAAGTACCTGAGGAAAAAATTGCTACCGATCCAAAAACAGATGCCCATGACAACCTTAAGAATAGCTTGAAAAAATATTGCAATAAGAGTGGTAGTGATAACAGAAAAAAGTGCAAAAACTACTGTGCAGAAGCAAAAAAAAGCAATCAATACAAGGATCTGAACAAAAAATATTGCAACAAGGAAAAAGACGAAGAAGAAGTATTTTCAGTTGTTACTTTGAGTGAAACGGCTCTGACTCTCGATTTTATAATAAATTCCGGATCTGAAACCAAAAAATTTGTTATGGAATTCAAAGAAGGGGAAACTGTCTATGAGTTGATGAAAGAAGCTAAGGCGCAGGTAAAGATGGCTTATGGAAAAAGCGCGGACGAAACATATGGGGTTTATATCAATGAAATAAACGGGCAAAAAGAAGGGTCGGATAGTGATTGGACGAAAAACAAATATTGGATTTTGTATGTCAGCGGAAAAAGTTCAAACCTGGGATGTTCCAGTCATAAGCTGAATAAGTCAGATACCTCGATAGAGTGGAAGTATGAAAGATATTCATTTTAATCTTTTAGCTTTTTAGTAGGAAAAAATGGAAAAAAAGAAAGGACTTTTTGTAATTGCTCCATTTTTTAGGCCAAGCCTAGGCGGAGCGGAAACATACATCAATGAGCTGTGCGAATTTTTCAGGCGCAATAATTTTTTTGTCTATGTTTTTTCCTACCAGCCTCTCTATTCATTCTCCTCTGCTATAGGGAATAAAGGCGAAAAAAGAGAAAAACTGGAAAATATGGAAATAAGAAGATTGGGCTGGATAGGGAATGACATCTTCCACAAACTTCAAAACTATCCACTGGTCGTGTTCCTTTATCTTACGCCATATCTTTTTTTACATTGCTTTTTTTGGATGCTTAAAAACCACAAAAAAATCGATGTGATTGATGCAGAAGGTCTTAACGCGGCTTTTATTGCTAAAATCTTAAAATTTATATTTCGGAAAAAGGTGACTGTTAGCATTCTAGCTCTCTACAATTTTGCGCCTGGCAGTTTATTTTCCAAAATTGTTTGTTGGACCCTTTCTAGTGCTGACAAAATTTTTGTAGAAAAAGGGAAATCAAAGGAAGAGTTGGAAAGAATCGGCTTGCCTCCGGATAAATTGGTAATATTTAACCAATGGGTTGATCAGAATCGCTTTAAGCCGGCGGATAAGGAAGAGATGAAAAATCAATTAGGATGGAAGGATAAATTCGTTGTGCTTTTTGTTGGACGGGCTATTCCTGAAAAAGGAGCTAATATTTTGCTGGAAGCTTCTAAAAACTTGAGTGATGACGTGATTTTTGCTTTCATAAGCAGTATAGGGCCGGCAATGGAAGATATAATTAAAGAATCAAAAACGAGGGAGAATATAATTTTTGTTGGCGAAGTGAATCCTCTCGAACTTCATAAATATTATCAAGCCTGTGATATATTTTGCCTCCCTTCCAAATATGAAGAGGGGGTGGCGAGGGTAGTGTCTGAAGCGATTTCTTGCGGAGCGCCCATGGTGGCTTCCAATATGGGGTCGACTCCTTATGTTCTGGAAGAAGGCGTAGCAAGATTGATATATCCAAACGCAGAAAACTTTGCTAAAGAAATCAATGATCTTTATACTAATCAAGGAAATTTACATCAAATGGCAGAAAATTGTCGCAGTTTTGCCATAGAAAATTTTGGCGAAAAGAATATTCGTTTAATTTATGAGACAGTGGACAGCATCTGATTATTTTTAATGCAGAAGGAAATATGAAAATAGCTTTTGTCGCTTTCGGTGACGAGAATCCGGGAGTTGAATATCTATCAAATTATTTAAAACGAAATGGCCATCAGGTTGAATTGGTTTTTAATCCTTTGCAGTTTCATAAGTCATATATTGCTAGTGACTTTTTGTCTAAATTTTTTAACTGGGAGGAAGTCAATCTTCAGGAATTGGAAAAGATAAATCCTGATCTGGTCAGTTTTTCCTGCGTGACAGCCACTTATCAGGATTCTCTTAAGTTTGCGAAAAAGGTTAAAGCAAGAATCAGAAAACCGATTATTTTTGGAGGAGTTCATCCGACACTGAAACCGGAAGTGGTAATGGAGAATGAAGAAGTGGATATGGTTTGTGTTGGAGAAGGGGAGGAAGCTATCTTGGAGTTGATGGACAGCTTGCAAAAAGGAGAAAAACGGACAGACATTAAAAATATCTGGTTTCGGTATGACGGACAAATAATCAGAAATGAAGTGCGGTCGTTGGAAGAGAATTTAGACAAGTATGAGATGGATAGACTCTTATTTTTCAGAAAACTTCCGAGCAATTACCGAAGAAGCCCTTATTTCATGGCTAGTCGAGGCTGTCCGTTTAACTGCACTTATTGCGGGAATGAGCAAAAACGGAAGGTGTATGCCGGGAAAGGAAAATATCTTCGTCAGGCCGGCGTGGACAAAACTATTGTTGAACTAAAAAAACTCAAAAAGTACGGAGCCAAGCGCATTCTTTTTGTCGATGACGTGCTGACAGTGGATAAAAAGTGGTTTACGGAATTTATTAAAAAATACCGAAAAGAAATCAGATTGCCTTTCGTTTGTTTTATTCATCCCAATCTCTTTGATGAAGAGCTGGCCTATTTTTTGAAAAAAGGCGGTTGTCAATTAGTTTGGTTTGGAATTCAATCCGGTTCGGAAGAAATTAGGAAAAAAGTGCTGGCCCGCTTCGAATCGAACGACGATATAAAGAAAGCGGCCCTGTTGTGCCATAGATTCAGATTGAAATTTATGGTGGATCATATATTTGATATTCCCTTTGACAATGATATTATCGAATCGCTTAGGCTATATAATGATATCCGGCCAAGTATGATAAACGGATATAACCTTCTTTATTTCCCATCATCAAAAATTATCGATCATGCTATTGAAGCGGGAATAGTCAAGCAAGAAGATTTGCAAATGATAGACCGTGGCCAGTCCATCATTTACCAGACCGGAGCGCTGTCCGCCAAAAGTGAAAATGTTCGGGATAACTATGGAAAATACGCCCTTTTTATGACGATGATTCCGGTTTTGCCAAAAAAGATAGCTGGAAAAATTATCGAAAGTGAAAAAGGACTGGAAAGATTTTCTCATTTGCCATTGTTTCTGGTGCCATTTGTCAAATTGTTTCTCAATTTCCGGATTGGCTATGGTTTCATTCCTTTTGCCGTTATCAACACAGAAATCTTTTGGATTAAAGAGTATATGATGATAAAATTAAGAAATCGGTTTTCCAAGGAGAAATAAACAAATATATTCGATATGAAAAAATCATTAGAAAAAAAGAAGAAGCCGGCGCGAAAGAGTTTTCTGGTTTTTGGTCAGCCGGATATTGGGCAAGAAGAAATAGACGAAGTAGTTGATTCATTAAAATCAAAATGGATTGGCACTGGACCCAAGACTCACAAATTCGAAGACATGTTCAAGAAATATGTCGGAGCCAAATATGCCGTGGCCGTCAATTCTTGCACAGCTGGGTTACACCTATCTCTTTTAGTGAATGGCGTTGGGCCAGGTGATGAAGTGATTACTACCCCGCTTACTTTTTGTGCAACAGCTAACGTGATCATCCACGCTGGAGCCAAGCCTGTTTTTGCTGATATCAAAAGGGATACGATGAACATTGATCCGGATAAAATTGAAGAAAAAATCACCAAAAGAACAAAAGCCATCATTCCAGTGCATATGACCGGACGGGCTTGCGAGATGGACAAAATCATGAAAATTGCCAAAAAAAATAAGCTGATTGTCATTGAAGACGCGGCTCATGCTACCGAATCTACTTGTAACGGAAAAAAAATAGGTAATATTGGCAATTTGACTTGTTTTAGTTTTTATGTGACGAAAAATCTGGTCACGGCCGAGGGGGGGATGGTTACTTTAAACAACAAAAAAATGGCCGACAAGCTGAAGATTTATGCTCTCCATGGAATGGACAAAGACGCTTGGGCGAGATATTCTGACAAAGGTTACAAAAAATATCAGGTAGTATATCCCGGTTATAAATATAATATGACCGATTTGCAGGCGGCGATGGGCATTCATCAATTGAAAAAAATAGAAAAAAATTCTCGTCGGCGAAAAGCTATCTGGAAAAAATATAACGAAGCTTTTGAGAGTTTGCCGGTCATCACGCCAAAAGAACCAGGGAAAAACTGCCAGCATGCTTTGCATCTTTATACCTTGCTTATTGATAAAAAAATGACTGGGATCGATCGGGACACTTTTCAGCAAGCGCTTTTTGAGGAGAATATAGGCACCGGCATCCATTTTTCTGCTCTGCATCTCCATGACTATTACCGCAAAACCTTTGGATTCAAGAAAGGCGATTTCCCCAATGCGGAATATATTTCCGAAAGAACGATCTCTCTTCCTTTTTCATCTGCTCTCACGGATCAGGATGTTAGCGATGTTATTTTTGCGGTTAAGGAAATATTGAACTAAGGTTATATGGTCAAGAAAGATAAAAGAATCATGATTAATATCGGTTGTGGGCCGACTGGACATGAAGATTGGATAAATTTGGATTGGGGGATTCTGGCCTTTTTGCATAGATTTTTATGGCTAGAAAAGCTGATTTTCAAGCTGGGTCTTTGGCCAGGTGGCCAGAACGATATAACTTATGATGTGAAGTGGCCGAAAAATTTGCGGTTGGCAAACTGCACAAAACCGCTTAAATTTAGGAAAAATTCAGTGGATTATATATATTCCTCGCATTTTTTTGAACACATTAAAAAATATCAAACAATAGCGGTCCTTCGATCGTGTTATCGATGTCTAAAGCCGGGCGGGACAATCAGAATTTCCATTCCTGATCTGGATTTTATCATTGACCAATATAAAAATAGCACTGATGATATCAAGAAAGTGGATGTCATCAATGATCATATCTATGCTCTGGGAGAACAAGGGCTGACACCCCTGGGCTTCTATCAAAAGATTCAGAATTTATTTATGCGCGGACATCAATGGATTTATAATTATGAATATTTAAAGGGAATGCTTGTTAAGTCGAGATTCAAGGAATTCTCCATCGTGAGATGTCAGCCTCGAGAAGGAAAAGTGCCTAACCTTGATGTGCTTGATTGTCATGAAGATGAAAGTATTTTTCTGGAAGCAACTAAATAAAAAAATGAAAGTGGAAAAAATACAATTGATACCCGGATTAGTCTCTCTAGAAACGGATATCCCGGAAATTTTTGGGTTTTCTTTTCATGATAACAAAAAATTTAAGGATTTTTTTCAGTTCGATGAAAATTCCAAAATTAAAATCAAATGTTACGCCAGAAATGAAATCGCAGATTTGCCAGCAAGTGTTGATTGGAAATTTTCTTACATCCGTTGCAAAGATGATCAATGGGTTTATTCCAGTCAAAAAGGACCGATAAATTTGAAGTTCAGCATTGATGAGAAAAAAAATGAATTTCTGGTAAACTGGGCTTATCGAAAAATGTTTTTACGGGTAGGCTACTTTGAACCGATTGGCTATATAATGACGGATTATCTGGTCAACAAGCTGGAACAGGAAGGCAAGACTTATCATGATGGCGCTGCCGCTCGATACAACGGTAAAACTCACTTGTTCTTAGGCTTTGGAAAGAATTTTAAAACTACCATCGTAAACTCTATCGTCAATAAGGGGGGAAATTATATAGCAGAAGAATTTTTTCTTCTCGATCGGGAGAAAGTTTATGCCACCATTCCTAATCGGCACCGCTTTGATTTTCGAAGCAGTCATCGCCAACTGTCTGAAAATGATCTGAAGAATAAAAAAACAGATTGCAGTAATTATGACACGGTTATTTTTTTGCTCTATTCCAAACAAGACAAGATAACGGAGCTAGCTACCAGTGAAGCCAATGCGATGGTCGCCCTATATTACAACATGGTTAATAGTTATTATTATAATTTTTTCCGAGCCAAAGATTATTTTTCCGGCAAAAAAGATAAAAAACCGAAAAACTTTTTTAGCTTAGATAAAGTAAGATTTTTCAAAATAGAATTTACTAATTATAAAAAAGTCATCGACTTTATTGAAACGCTATAATCATGAATCATTCCGAAAAAACTCAAACATTCTATAACCAGGAAAATAAGGAATATCTGAGGGTTTGGCAATCAGCGGCGAAAAAAAATATTTCTAATTTTGAATTATTTTTTGTCGGTAATGCCTTGGACGAATTGGCTGAAAGAAAAAAAACCAAAATTTCTGTTCTGGAGATAGGCGTTGGACCGGGCAGGATAGCCCGGGAAATATTAAAAAGAGACGTTGATTATTATGGCGTGGATATTGCCGACAAAATGCTCAATGAATTCAGGCAGTCGCTTGCTAGCAACAAAATTCAGAAGCTGGAGCAGTGTGATGTGAGCGACAAGACGCCTTTCGATGAACAGACCTTTGATTGTCTGGTGGCAATCAGGGTTTTTTATTATAGTGCAAACTGGCGGGACATTGTTGATCGCTTGGCGAAAAAAATAAACAGCGGAGGAAAGATAATTTTTACAATGCCCAATGCGTACTCTTCGGCACAAATGGGAAAACTTCTTAGAAATGATTTTCTTACCGGACACTATTGCAGCTATGCAGATTTGAGAGATTTACTCAGGAAAAACGGTTTTACAAACATCAAAATCCGCGGTTTTGCGCGAGTTCCAGACGTCGTATACGATTTAGCCAAAAGTAAGATTGCGGTTTCGCTACTAGGTTTCACAGAAAAAGCACTGACCATCCTGCTAGGAAAAAAGTTTTTGATGCGCATGTTCTACGTATCAGCTGACAAGAAATAAGGAATAAACGTCCAAATTAACATGACTAACTACGAAATATTTTATTGCTTTATTTATGGTGACCAGCATAATAACTTCACCGAAAAGATCAAGGGAGGGGAAAGAATGATTTCTGATGGCGGATCGAATATCCACACTAATTTTTTGCTTTGGCTCAAGGATAAGTACAAGATAGTCATTTATGCCTATCAGGATAACTATCAAGTCAGGAATTTTTTCTCTAATTGTGCCAACATCGAGATAAAAGAATTTGGAACCTTGTCCGGACTGTTCAACAGGTGTCTGATAAAAATTGAAATAATAACACGATGTATTTATCCCGGATTATTTTTTTTGTTTAAAAAATTAGATTGCCGCTATTTGATAACCCAAACTGATTTCCTGCCTGATACTTTTTCAGCATATTGCGCCAAAATAAGAAATCCTCAAATAGAGTGGATAGCTTCATTTTTTCTCAAAGCGCCGGCGCCTTGGGACAAGAAATCACCGTATAAAGGAAAGCGTTGGATAATAGGTCTTTTCTACTGGCTGTTCCAAATGCCGTCAATTTTTTTTATAAAATCAAAAGCCGATAAAATCTTAATTACCTCGGAACCAGACATCGCCATGTTTATCAGCAAAAAAAGAGACAGATCTAAGATTGTCGTTGTTCAAGGTGGAGTAAACATAGAGGAGTCAGAAAAATATTTATCAGGCAGTGAAATTGTTCCCGTTTCCCAAAGAAAATACGATGCTTGTTTTGTTGGGCGGTTCCATTACCAGAAAGGAGTGCTGGAGCTGATCGATATATGGAAACGGGTTTGTGTCCATATGCCTGGAGCAAAATTAGCTATGATTGGCCATGGACAGTTGGAAAAAGACGTTCGCGAAAAAATAATAAAAAATAAGCTGAAAAAAAATATCGATCTTTTGGGCTTTCGTGATGGCCAGGAAAAATATGAAATATTCAAGCAGTCAAAAATAATGGTCCATCCGGCTACTTATGATTCCGGAGGGATGGCGGCTGCTGAAGGGATGGCCTGGGGATTGCCAGGGGTATCTTTTGATTTGGAAGCACTTAAAACTTATTATCCCAAGGG
>Ga0247841_10000727_pt1 | contig 82637 bp, 78 predicted proteins | sample LaCruzMarch2015__2_FD_192410 | JGI IMG/M metagenome (GOLD analysis project Ga0247841, IMG submission 192410) | Freshwater microbial communities from meromictic Lake La Cruz, Castile-La Mancha, Spain - LaCruzMarch2015_18m | ecosystem: Environmental > Aquatic > Freshwater > Lake | place: Spain... | reverse complement strand
ACGCCGAACTCGCCGCTTGAGGCGGCGCTGCTCGTCGTCCAGCTGACCGTGAGGTTGGTCCCCGCGGCGTAGCTGCTCGTGCCCGTGGGGGCGGTGACGTTGAGGGTGAACGCCGTGCCTGTCACGGTGAAGCTCGCCGCGCTGACGCCGGTGCCGTTCGGGGTGGTCACGGCGATCGTGCCGCTGGTGGCGGCGGTCGGCACGGTGGCCGTGATCTGCGTGTCGCTGACCACGGTGAAGCTGGTCGCTGCGGTGCCGTTGAAGGTGACCCTCGTGGCGCCGGTGAAGCCGCTGCCGTTGATGGTCACGGCGGTGCCCGCCGCGCCCGAGGTCGGGGTGAAGCCGGTGACCGTGAGCGCAGACGGCGGAATCAGCGTGGCGTTGATGCCGGGCGTCGTCGCGCCGGCGGTCACGACGACGTCGTCGCCCGAGGATAGCGTGGGCTTGTTGTTGTAGTACTGCCGAGCGTAGGCGCCGGAGCCTTCGAACTCGATGCGGTAGGTGCCCGCGGGCAGGCCGCCGAGGTTGTAGGCGCCGCCGGCGGCGGTCGGCCTTCTGTTGACCCAGTACCAGCCGCCGGAGCCGTCGTCGCGGTAGGCGGAGACAAAGATGCCGGCAAGACCGGCGCCGGCCGCGTTCGTGACCGTGCCCGTGACGCGGCCGCCGGCGGCGAGCACGGCGTTGATGCCGGAGGTCGTCGCGCCGGCAGTCACGGCGACGTTGTCGGCCGTTTCGAACGAGGGCTTGTTGTTGTAGTACTGCGCGGCGTAGGCGCCGGAGTAGTCCTGGAACCAGATGCGGTGACTGCCCGAACTCACGGCGCCGAAGTCGTAGGCGCCGTTCGCGTCGGTATCCGTAGACCAGCCCCACCACCTGCCGGAGCCGTCGGGCTGATTGCAGACCACCGTGATGCCGGCAAGAGCGGCGCCGGCCGCGTTCGTGACCGTGCCCGTGATGTGGCCGCCGGCGGCGAGCACGGCGTTGATGCCGGGCGTCGTCGCGCCGGCGGTCACGGCGACGTTGTCGGCCCAGGACAGCATGGCCTTGTTGTCGTAGCACTGCCCGACGTAAGCACCGGAGTTGTCGTAGAACCGGATGCGGTAGGTGCCTGTGGGCAGGCCGCCGATGTCGTAGGCGCCGCCGGCGGCGGTCGAGGTGCCGTTGACGTAGTCCCAGGTGCCGGAGGCGTTCGCCCGGTGGGCGTTGACGGAGATGCCGGCAAGACCGACGCCGCCCGCATTCGTGACCGTGCCCGTGACGTGGCCCTCCGCAGCGAACTCCGTGACGGCAAACGAGCCGGGGCTGGTGCCGAACACCGTCCAGGCGCCGCTGCCCGCCGCGGCCCGCCAAGCCACGACCGCCTCGTAGCCGCTCCCGATGGGCACGTCGAGGGTGAGGTAGGTGACGTAGGAGCTCGCGCCGCCGCTCGCCGGCACGAGCTGGCCGACATACCAGCCGCCGGCGGAGGAGCGCGCCCACACGCCGAACTGGCCGGTAGAGACGGCGCTGCTGGTCGTCCATCTGACCGTGAGGTTGGTCCCTGCGGCGTAGCTGCTCGTGCCCGTGGGAGCGGTGACGTTGAGGGTGAACGCCGTGCCGGTCACGGCGAACGAGCCGGGACTCGTGCCGAAGACCGTCCAGGCGCCGGTGCCGCCCGGGGCGGTGACTGCGATCGTGCCCGTGGTGGCGCCGGCGGTCACGGCGACGTTGTCGGCCGAGGAGAACGTTGGTTTGTTGTTGCGGTACTGCGCGGCGTAGGCGCCGTTGGCGTCGTCGCGGAGCTCGATGCGGTGGCTACCCGCACTCAGGCCGCCGAAGTCGTAGGCGCCGCCCTCTCTGGCCCAGTACGTGGACGCATCCGGGTGGCTGTCGCCGTATGCGCCGGCGACGACGACACCCGCTGCGAGGCTGGTCGACGACGGCGAGGACAACTTTGCGTCGACGCCATGGAACCAATCGTCGCTCCCCGAATTCCCCTGGCTCCAGGTGGCGCCGTCGCCGGTGGAGATGAAGGCCGAGGCCGTGGCGGGTAGCGCCAGGGCGAGCGTGAGCAGGAGCAGCGCCAGGCCCAGGATCTTGTAGGCGCGTCGCCGAGTGGCCGGCTTGCGGGTGCGCGTCGCGGACTGCGGCATGTGGTACCCCCCTGTGTGAAGGCGCGACGCTGGTCGTCACGCTGCTGAGCGAGCCGGGTCCGGCTCCTCTATTGTGAGCACTGCGCGGCTTCCCTGCCGCAGAAGGCATGTGCCACGCAAGCGCGCGACCGCCCTCTGCGGGCAAGAGCCCTGTCATTGTGCTCTCTATCGGCGGGGCGCCGCTCTGGGCCTATGGGCAAGATTCCCCGACTTGCCTGGGCAAGCGGCCCACGGACGCCGGGCATCTGCGTTGCCAGGGAGAGTGACGACGCGCTCATCTGGGCTCTGCAAGGCGAGGACCCCCGCCTGCTGTCAGCGGCGGTCCTCGCGCTGCGCGCGACGTTTCTTGTGCGGGCTACTTCACCGTGAACGTACGCCACGCCGTCATGACCACAGGGTAGGCGCCGCTCGCGAAGACGGCCTCTGCCCACATGCGGTAGGCACCCTTCGTGGTCGGCTTGTACTTCCATCTGTAGGCGCCGCCGGCGCCGATGATGCGCTGGACGATCTTGACCTGGATCCACCCGACGCCCTTGTTCAGCGTCACGCTGAGCACGACCGTTCTGCCAACGAGGCTGAGGGGCGTGACGGCGCCCGTGGCCGTGACCTTCTTGCCGAGCCTGATGGCGCCGGCCGTGAGGCCACTGAGCTTGAGGGTGACCTTGGGCGTGACCGGCGCCGCGGTGACGGTGAAGCGCGTCGCGGTGGCAGCGCTGCCGCCGGGGGTGGTCACGGTGATCGGGCCGCTGCGGCCGCCGGAGGGCACCGTCAGCGTGATCTGCGCGTCGGAGTCCACGGCGAAGCTCGCCGCGGCGTGGACAAGCGCGACGTCGGTGGCGGTGCTGAAGCCGCTCCCGGTGAGGGCCACGGAGGTGCCCACCGGGCCGGAGATCGGGGTGAAGCTGGTGATCGCCGGCGCGGGGATGACAGTGATGACGGTGAAGCTCGCGGCGCTCGTCCCGCTGCCTCCCGGGGTGGTGACGGTGATGGCGCCCGTGGTGGCGCTCGCCGGCACCGTGGCGGTGATCCGGGTGGCGCTGAGCAAGGTGAAGCTTGTCGCCGCGTCGCCGTTGAAGGCGACCGCGGTGGCGCCGGTGAGGGCGCTGCCGATGAGGGTCACGACTGTGCCTACCACGCCCAAGCTCGGGGAGAAGCCCGTGATCGTGGGGGGGACCGACGGGAAGCCGCCGCTGGTGGTAGCGAGGATGGTGCTGCGCCAGCCCACCGCCCAGCCGTGGCTGGCGTCGCTGAAGGCGACGCCGTTGAGGCGATTGGTGCTCCCCGAGCTCTGCGCGCTCCAGGTGGCGCCACCGTTGGTGGTCGCGCGGATGGTGCCGTTGTAGCCCACCGCCCAGCCGTGGGTGGCGTCGCTGAAGGCGACATCGGACAGGTATTCGTCGCTCCCCGACCTCTGCGCGCTCCAGGTGGCGCCGCCGTTGATGGTCGCGAGGATGGCGCCGTCGGAACCCACCGCCCAGCCGTGGGTGGCGTCGATGAAGGCGACGTCGAACATGTACTCGTGGCTCCCCGAGGTCTGCTTCTTCCAGGTGGCGCCGCCGTTCGTGGTCGCGAGGATGGTGGAGTCGCCCACCGCCCAGCCGTGGGTAGAGTCCGGGAAGGCGACGTCGGTGAGCGACACGCTGCTGCCCAAGGTCTGCTTCTTCCAGGTGGCGCCACCGTCGACAGTGGCAAGCATCACGCAGACTTCCGTGTGCCAGTCGGTGCCGACCGCCCAGCCGTGGGTGGCGTCGCTGAAGGCGACGTCCTCGAGGAACGCGACACTCCCTGCGCTCTGCGCGCTCCAGGTGGCGCCGCCGTCGGCGGTGACGAGGATGACGCCGTTGCCGCCCACCGCCCAGCCGTGGGTGGCGTCGGGGAAGGCGACGGCGCTGAGCCACGCGTCGCTCCCCGAGTCCTGCGCGCTCCAGGTGGCGCCACCGTTGGTGGTGGCGAGGATGGTGCCGTTGTCGCCCACCGCCCAGCCGTGGGTGGCGTCGGGGAAGGCGACGTCGTGGAGGTCCGCGAGACTCCCTGCGCTCTGCCCGCTCCAGGTGGCGCCACCGTTGGTGGTCGCAAGGATGATGGCGCCGGTCAAGCCGCCAACCGCCCAGCCGTGGGTAGAGTCCGGGAAGGCGACGTCGCTGAGCCACGCGTCGCTCCCCGAGTCCTGCGCGCTCCAGGTGGCGCCGCCGTTGGTGGTGGCGAGGATGGTACCGTTGTCGCCCACCGCCCAGCCGTGGGTGGCGTCGGGGAAGGCGACCGCGCTGAGGTTCGCGCCGCTCCCCGAGTCCTGCGCGCTCCAGGTGGCGCCACCGTCCATGGTGGCGAGGATAGCGCCGCTGTAGCCCACCACCCAGCCGTGGGTGGCGTCGGGGAAGGCGACGCCTTGGAGCAAGGCGACGCTCCCTGCGCTCTGCGCGCTCCACGTGGCGCCGCCGTTCGTCGTGGCGAGGATGACGCCGTTGCCGCGGGGCCACACCCATCCGCCGGGGTCTTGCCAGCCCACCGCCCAGCCGTGGGTGGCATCGGGGAAGGCGACGTCGCTGAGCCCCGCATCGCTCCCCGAACTCTGCGCGCTCCAGGTGGCGCCGCCGTCGGCGGTGGCGAGGATGACGCCGTTGCCGCCCACCGCCCAGCCGTGGGTGGCGTCGGGGAAGGCGACGTCGCTGAGCCCCGCATCGCTCCCCGAACTCTGCGCGCTCCAGGTGGCGCCGCCGTCGGCGGTGGCGAGGATGACGCCGTTGCCGCCCACCGCCCAGCCGTGGGTGGCGTCCACGAAGGTGACGGCGCTGAGGTCGTTCCCCTGCGGCAGCGGGTTCTGCCAGACCCACGCCCCGTCGCCGGTGGAGATGAAGGCCGAGGCGGTGGTGGGCAGCGCCAAGGCGAGGGTGAGCAGGAGCAGCGCGAGGCCCAGGATCTTGTAGGTGCGCCGCCGAGTGGCCGGCTCGCGGGTGAGCCTCGCGGACTGCGTCATGTGGTACCCCCCTGTGGTGAAGGCGCGACGCTGGTCGTCACGCTGTTGAGCGACCCGCGGGCGGGGCGCGAGTGCCCTTATCGCGCGGCCTCCCCGCACGCAAGAGGCATGTGCTGCGTGAAGGCACAACTCCCCTCTGCGGGCAAGAGCCCTGTCATCCTGCTCCCCATCGGCGCCGCGCCGCTCTGGGCCTATGAGGAAGATTCCCCGACTTGCCTGGGCAAGCGGCCCACGGACGCCGGGCATCTACCTGGCGGGAGCGTGACGGCGCGCTCAGCTGGACTCTGCAAGGCGAGGACCCCCGCCGACCTGCTGTCGGCGGCGGTCCTCGCGCTGCGCGCGACGCTTCTTGTGCGCGCTACTTCACCGTGAACGCACGCCACGTCGTCGTGGCAGCCGGGTAGGCGGCGCTCGCGGCGACCTCCGCGCGCATGCGGTAGGCGCCCTTCACGGCGGGCGCGTACTTCCCCCTGTAGTTGCCCACGGGGCGGCTGCTCGCGGAGGTCGTCTTGACCTTGATCCAGGTGGCGCCCGTCTTCATCTGCACGCTCAGCGTGACCCTGCTGCCGATGAGGCTGGTGGGCGTCACGACGCCCGTCGCCGTCACGACCCTGCCGAGCGTCATAGCGCCACCGGTGAGGCCGCTAAGCTTGAGGGTGACTGTCGGTGTGGGCGTGGGTGTGGGGGTCGGCGTCGGTGTGGGGGTCGGTGTGGGGGTAACCGGAGGAAAGCCGCCGGTGGTGGTGGCGAGGATGCAGCCGCCGACGCCCACCACCCAGCCGCGGGTGGCGTCACTGAAGGCGACGCCGCTGAACCAGGCCATGCTGCCCGAGTACTCCACGCTCCAGGTGGCGCCGCCGTCCGTGGTGGCGACCATAGTGCCGTCCTAGCAGGCTGCTGAACAAAGCCTGCCTGAAACGCGTATTCCGGCGGAATACGCGCTTGAAAGGAGCGCAGTTGCCGAGCGCAGTCGCAGAAGGCGGAAAGCAGGCTGATTTGACGTCTCGCGAGCCCCTCAGCGGGGCCTCCGGGGCCGATCCTTGGCCCTTTACCTCAGGCCGAAGACGGCTCCGCCAGCAGACGTCGCATGCGCACCATGTTGTAGGCCGCGCAGGTGAAGGTGAAGATCGCGGCGACCTTGGCCTGGCCGCGGTGACGCAGCTTGCGCAGGCCGCCGACGACCTTCATCCAGCCGTAGCCCTCCTCGATGCGCTTGCGCCGCCGCAGGCTCACGGCGTAGCCCGCGTGGCGCGTCGTGCGTCCGTCGATCGCGCTGTAACGCTTCTTGCGGGCGACGTGCGGGGTGACGCGCAGAGCGCGCGCCCCGGCGACGAAGGCCTTCGCGTCGTAGCCCTTGTCGGCGGCGACGCTCATGCGCCTGCGGCGGCGGCGACGGCCGCGCTCCCTGGCCAGGAGGCGCAGGCCGGCCTCGCGCTCGGCGGTGCCGCTGGACTGCGTCAGCTCGGCCGCGACGATGAGGCCGTTGCGGTTCTCGATCATGGTGTGGCCGGTGTAGCAGAGCTTCGCCTCCTTCCCGCGCCCCTTGCACGCCAGGCGCGCCTCGGGGTCGGTGCGCGAGCGGTGCGTCTTGCGCCCGCCGTCGGGGTTGCGTCCCTCGTCGCCGGGGGCAGCCTCGCCCTCGTCCTCGCCGATGGGCCGCAGGCTCTTCAGCGAGGCCGCCGCCTCGATCAGGGTGCCGTCCACGCTGAAGTGCTCGCGGGAGAGCAGCTTGTGCGCCTCGGCCTGCCCGCGGATGGCGGCGAAGAAGGCCTCCGCGATCTCGCTCGTGAGCAGACGCTGGCGGTTCTTGCTGAAGCTCGTCGGGTGGAAGACCGTCTGCGAGAGCGGCAGGCCCACGAACCAGCGCAGCAGGAGGTTGTACTCAAGGTGCTCCATGAGGCGCCGCTCGGAGGGGATCGCGTAAAGGATCTGAATGAGCTGGGCGCGCAGCAGCACCTCGGGGGCGATCGAAGGGCGGCCGCGCCCGGCGTAGAGCGCCTCGATGGTGGGGCTCATCTCGGTGAGCGCCGCGTCGACCATGGCGCGGATCGCGCGCAAGGGGTGGCCTGCCGGCACGACCTCCTCGAGGGAGGTCAGCATGATGAGCTCCTCCTGCCGCTGCTCGTCTCCTCGCATCGCCCCCTCCTTATACCTGATTTGCAGGTACTATTGTATCAGAGAAGGGTGCAGAAGGACAGCCCGAGCAAGCCCAAGCACACGCGCTGGGCCGCGGGACCGGCGACTATTTCAGCAGCCTGCTAGGCCACCACCCATGCGTGAGTGGCGTCGGTGAAGGCGACGGCTTCGAGCCGCCCCCAGTCGCCGGTATTCTGCGCGCTCCAGGTGACGCCGCCGTTGGTGGTAGCGAGGATGACGGAGTACTCGTCGCCCTCGGTGCTCAGGACCATGCCCACCGCCCAGCCGTGGCTGGCGTCGCTGAAGGCGACGTCGAGGAACTGCTCGTGGGTCGCCGATCTCTGCGCGCTCCAGGTGGCGCCGCCATTTGTGGTGGCAAGGATGCGGCCGTTGCCGCCCACCACCCAGCCGTGGGTGGCGTCGCTGAAGGCGACAGCCATCCCCCCCGTTGCCCCCCGAGTTCTGCGCGCTCCAGGTGGTGCCGCCGTCGGTGGTGGCGAGGATGGCGCCGCCCACCGCCCAGCCGTCAGATGCGTTGACGAAGGTGACCGATTGGAGGGTCCCCGATTCGCTTCCCAAGCCAGAGTTCTGCGCGGTCCAGGTAGCGCCGCCTTCCGTGGTGGCGAGGATGGTGCCGGCTTCGCCCACCGCCCAGCCGTGGGTGGCGTCTATGAAGGTGACATCGACAAGGCCCGCGGTGGTCCCGGGGCTCTGCTTGCTCCAGGTGGCGGCGCCGTTGGTGGTAGCGAGGATGACGTTGTCGTTTGCGTCCAAGTCCCAGTCGACCACCCAGCCGTGGGTAGCGTCGGGGAAGGCGACGGCGTGTAGGTACGCGTGCGTCCCGGAGGTCTGCTCGAACCAGCCGCCGTCGGGCGCACTCCAGGTGGCGCCGCCGTCGGTGGTGGCGAGGATGACCCCGCCGAGGCCCACCGCCCAGCCGTGGGTGGCGTCGCTGAAGGCGACGGCGTGGAGGAACGCACTGGTCCCCGAGGTTTGCGCGCTCCAGGTGGCGCCGCCGTTCGTGGTGGCGAGGATGGCGCCGGAACTGGCGGTCGCTGCGTCGTAGGAGCCGCCAACCGCCCAACCGGACTGCCGGTATAGGCGTCGGTCTGGTGCTCGACTCCTCAGCAAGCGAAGCCGGTCCGCGTCGCGCCGTAGCCGCCCGCCTACTCCTCCTCGAACCCGTGGCTCGTGAACTTGAGCGTCTGGCTGTTCTCCGTCACGGTGCGGACGATCTGCTCTGAGGCGCCGTCCGGCAGGTAGACCTCGATCTCGAGCGTGACCGACACCTCCGCTCCCACCTGGCCCGTGAGGTGCGCGAGCACCTCGTCGGCGATGCGGCTCGCGTCACGACCGACGCGCGCGGGGTCGAGCTGAGCGGTGCCGTAGAAGCGGCGAGGAAGCGGGGCCGCGGAAGGGGGCTCATCGAGTCCCGCGCCGGTGGTCCGAGCATCGGTCGTGCCCTCCCAGCCGCGTAACACTCCCGTGCTGGTCTCGCCGCCCGGCGCGGCGCCCAGCAAGCTGGCCGGCGCCGCATCAGCCGCCTCCGCATCCATCTGCCGCCGCGCCGAATCCGGCTTCACCAGCAGCCCCGCGTCGTCGGCGGAGAGCGTCACTACCTGCCCACCACGCAGCCCCGGGTAGCGCACAGCGCCCTCGTCATAGCTCTCGGCGTACGCGAACGTGTCGGTCCGCCAAGTCAGGAGCGCCAGCCCGTCGCACATCGCCTGCGCCAGCACCTCGGGACCGGCGAGCCGTGGCAGGTAGAGATAGCTCGCGAAGTCCTCCACGAGCTGCCTGACGGCGACATGCTCACCGCGCCACAGCGGCACGTCATCGAGATGCTTGCGCAGGATGGTCGAGCCCAGCGTGGTGACCAGAAGCTCGTCGCTGCGGAGCCTCTTGCTCGCCCGCGCGGCCAGAGCGTCGCCGCCCGACAGGCGGATCGCCTGCCAGATGACCGGCGCCTGCGGGTTCGCCTGTTCCGGCACGAGCAGCCACTGGTACGTCTCCGGCAGTCGCGCCGTCACCGCACCGTCCGCGGCCTGCATCTGCGTCTCGGCTTGGCGCACCTGGTGCGGGTCGAGGTTCAGCGTCTCCTTCTCGGCCAGGATCGACTTCCACGCGAGGTACTTGCGCAGCGCTTCATCGAGGTCCTGCAGACGAGCCTTGTCGGCGGCGAGGAAGACCAGTGTGTTGCGGTAGAGCCGCGGCGTGTTGCCGCGTGACTCGAGAATGGCGCGGGCCGCAGTCTCAGCGGCGCTGCTCGGCTCCTTCGAATACGGGTGCTCTGCGGGCAGCACGACCAGCCGTGCGTCGAGGTCGTCGGGCACGTCGGCGCCCGAGCGCGGCAGCGGGTGGATGCGGGAGAAGTCGCCGGCGTTTCGCAGGTCGGCGCGCAGGCGGTCGTCCAGCTCCTGGGCCACCTTGTCGGGATCGCGCCTCAGCTGCTCGGCGCGGTCCTCTGCGAGCTTCGTGACCGTCGGCTGCGTGGCGTACCAGAAGCGCGGACCGTCCTGATAGAGGTAGGTCGCCGACGCCGCCAGCCGCCGCAGCGCATCGCCGAACACGGCGGGCGACTCGCCGGGCATCACGCAGCCGAGCTTGACGCGGCGGTCCTCGAGCCCGCGGTGCGCGGCCTCCGCGGTGGGCGCCGAGCCCAGGTAGATGGTGCGCGCCACGCGCCGCGTGGCGTGCAGCTTGCCGAGATTGGGCTGCTCGCCGTCGATCTTGAGCGGCAGCGAGCTCGGCCCGTCCACGTCCTTCTCGATGATGGGCGCCCAGTTGTCCGAGAGGTAGCGCGTCAGCTCGGACTGCACGCGCGCGTCGTCGATGGGGATCGTCGACGGCAGGATCATCGGGTTGCGGTCGCCCTTCTCCCACAGGCTGTGGATCACGGCGGCCATCAGGCGCAGCACGCCGCGCGTGCGCTGGAACTTCACCAGCGTGGACCAGTCGGTGTAGAGGCGGTCGAAGATCTCCGGGTGGATGGGATAGGCGGCTTGCATGCGCTTCTCGTAGTCGCCGCCGCGGCACTCGGGCGGGAACTCGGCGCTCTGCGCGTGATAGAGGTCGGCGAAGGCGCGCGCGGTCACGTCGCGCTGCTTGAAGGCGTCCGGCCCGGCGAGCGGCTCGAAGAGTCGCCGCCGCACGATCTCGAAGCCCTCCTCGGCGGTCGCCGGACGCCACGACGATTCCACGCGCCCGACCACGTTGCGCAGGCGCTCAAGCGCCTCGCGCCCGCGGATGCCGCCCACCTCCACGTCGTCGGCCTGCGTGTGCGGCGAGCCCGTCGTGTCCGACGCGGGCAGCGAGATCACGAGCAGGCAGTTGCCGGCGAGCTTGGCCGACTCGGTGAGCGCCTGAGCGAAGGTGAACTGCGTCTCGAAGCCGCCGGCGGGAAGGTCGCTCTGGTCGTGCAGTTGCCGCGCGTAGGCGACCCACTCATCGATGAGGACCAGGCATGGCCCATACTCCTTGAGCAGCTCGCGGAGCACGTCGCCGGGGTTCGTGGCCTTCTCGTCGTCGGCCTTGACGCGGGCGAACGCTTCTTTGCCGCCGAGCTGGTAGGCCAGCTCGCCCCACAGCGTGCGCACCACCGTGCCGTCCGGCTTGGTGACGGGATTCCCCGGCGAGATCCTGTTGCCCACAAGCACCACGGCCTTCGCCCTCGGCAGGCTCTTCACGCCCGCCTCGGCAAGCACGGCGTCCACGCCAGCAAGCTCGCCGGCGTTCGCTCCCGAGAACAGGTGATAGAGCGCCAGCATGGAGTGGGTCTTGCCGCCACCGAAGTTGGTCTGCAGCTGCACCACCGGGTCGCCGCCCTTGCCCGAGATGCGCTGCACGCCGCCCACGAGCAGGCGCCTCAGGCTCTCGGTGAGGTACGTGCGGCGGAAGAACTCCTGCGGGTCCCGGTACTCATCCGAGCCCTCGCCGAGGCGCACCTGCCAGAGGTCGGCGGCGAACTCCGCCTGCTGGTAGCGCCCGCTCGCCACGTCGGCGTGCGGCGTCACGATCTCGCGCCAGGGCTTGAGGGTGCCGGTCGCGGACGTCTCGATCAGCGAGCCGCCCGCCTTGCGCTTCTCGCCGCGCACCTGCTCGTCGTAGGTGAGCCGCCGCAGCTCCCGCTTCATCTTGTCGACCTCGTCCGCCTGCGGCGCCGAGACGGCCGTGAGCAGCCGCGCCATCGAGTCGAGGGCGCGATCGGCGTCGTCGCTGGAGAACGGCTCCTGGTGCGCCCACTTGTTGCGACTGTCGCGCAGCTCCTGCACCAGCGAGCGCTCGGCGCGGCCGAGCGTGCGGGCGAAGACCTCGTTCCACGCCTGAAACATCAGCTTGAGCAGCGCCGCCACGTCCCACTCGGCGATCGGCTTGTCGCCGACCGCCCGGTCATCGTCGAAGTAGCGACGTGCCACCTCATCGGCCTGCGCCTGGTGTTGGTTCTTGAACTCACGCTCGACGAAAGGCGCGAGCCCCGCGCGCAGCAGCTCCATCCCCTTGCCGACGCGTTCCTGGTTGGTGATGGCCATCAGTGGTCTCCTCGCCGCGGGCCGCCCGCATCCATGTTGCCGGCCAGCCGCCCGAGCTTGAGTGCGCGGCAGTCTGCACCGTCGTTGTCCTGCTTTTCCTCATGGGGCACGCACATGAATCGCGGCCCGGCTCCTTCGAACAGTCCCTGCTTCCAGAGCGCCCCGGGCAGATCGCCCTCGGCGACCAGGTTCCGCAGCAGCTCGCTGTCCATCGCCCGCCGAACCGTCGTGAAGCCGTCCTGCTTGACGAGCCAGTAGATCTCATCGAGCTGCACGCCGTTCAAGAGCTCCGGCGAGTGCGTGGACGCGAAGACCTGACCGCCACGCCGTGCGTAGTCGCGAAGCTCCTCGACCAGCTCGTGGAGAAGCTCCGGATAGAGCTGGTTCTCGGGTTCCGAGATGGCGAGCAGTGGGTGCGGCTTGGGGTCGTAGAGCAGCACGAGATACGCGAACATCTTGATCGTCCCGTCCGAGACGTAGCGCGCGATGAAGGGATCCTTGAAGCTCCCGTCCTGAAAGCGCAGGACCAAGCGCCCGTCCTCCGTGGGCTTGGCTTCGACGCTGCTCACCTCCGGCACCCGTTGCGTCATGACTTCGAGCACGCGATCGAAGCGATCCCGATGGCGCTCGTAGAGATACCGAGCCACCTGCGCCACGTTGTCCGCGCGCGTCGAGAGATGTTCGGCGTATCCCGCCTCCGCACTCGAGCGGGCGTCGCTGATGTGGACGTCGGAGATATGCCAGCTCTCGATCAGGCCGCGGAGCTCCGCGACCACGCGGAACTCCTTGAACTGGCCGAGGCCCTTGATGGCCAGCACGGAGGGATCGTCAAGCACATGCTGGGCGCGTTCCTCGACCACGCCCTCCTCTCCACACGCCGCCTCGTTTGTGATCGCGCTCCCATGCCCGCGCGAGAAGTCGACGAGGCGCCAGGGCTTGCCGTATTGGCCACGGCGGAACTTCAAGACCTCACGCTCCACGACCGGCCTGCCTTGCTCGTTGGCGATGTCGAGCTGGTAGGTCGCGAGCTGCCCGCCGCTCTCCCGGAACTTGACCGTGATGCCGATCGGGCCGGCTTCCCCGCGGCTGACGAGCTCACAAAGGCCTCCGCGACGCGCCACCGCCTGCGCGACGTTCTGCGTGAGCGACTCCTTGAGGAAGCTGAAGACATCGAACAGCCTGCTCTTGCCCGACCCGTTGGCGCCGACGACGACCGCGAGTCGGGGTAGATCGGAGAACGTCGCGTTGCGGAACAGGCCGTAGTTGCGGATCTCGATGGACTCGATCTGCATCCGCTACTCCTCAGTCTCTCCGAACAGCGCGCCCTGCTCGGCCCTCGGCGTGCCGCTCTCGCCGACAAGGCGGACGATCTCGGGCCAGCTCTGCACGAGACCGTTGTAGGCGAGCGCCTCGGCGGCGCGCTTCTTGCGCTCGCACAGCGCGTAGAGGCGGTAGGCGAGCTCGCGGCCGACTTCGGCCTTGGCGCCGAGCTTAGCGACCAGCTCGGCCGCCGACCCTTCGCCGCCGCTTTCGAGCACGCGGATCAGGTGATGGACGACCTCCCAGGCGGTGAGACGGGCGTCGGTGGCCGGATCCCAGTCGGCGGGAAGCTCCTCCGGACGGAGCAGCCGCACTTTGCCGTGCCTGGATTCGAGGATCCCGGCCTCGACCATGCCGGCGACGCTGGTGTTCTTGGACTTCGAGAGCTGTTCGGCCACGCCGTACTCGCCCTCAGCGAAGCCCGACTGCTCGAACCAGACGAGCGCCCAGCGGCTGTCGGCGTCGAAGTCGCCCTCCTGCTCGGCCAACGCCTCGTCAAGGGTCTGGTTGATGAGCGCCAGCGCCACGCGCACGGTGAGCGCCTTGCCCTCGGCGTCGAGCACCTTGGCGTAGCGGGTGTACACCGCCATGCCCGGGCCGATGGCGGCCTGCGCGAGGTCCACCGGCGCGATGTTGCCGCGCTGGAGGTGGGCGAGCGCAACGGGCAACTGCGCTTTGAGCGCGGTGACGAACTCGCGGCGCGTCGCTCTCGGCGCGTCGGCCAAGCGCTTGCGGCAGACGAGGACGATGCTTGAAGCGAGGGCGTTGGAGCCAGACCCGATCATCCGGTTGCTCAGTTCGGTCCGCATCGGCCAGGTGCCGGTGATGGCGAGGCCGGCCTCGATGATTGCGGCCAGGAAGGTGTCCCAGCCGGTGTTCGTCGTGCCGTCTGAGCCGTCGCTCTCGGCTTGTTTGAAGGCGTAGTAGATCGTGACCGGAAATGCCGGGTGCGCCTGGATTGCGAGCCGGCGCATCGCCTGGGTCATGCCGTCGAGGAAGAATGCTTCGGCCTTCTTCTTGCTGCCGTGGCGGTAGGGCGTGGCGACCAGCTCCTCGGCTTTGGGCACGGCGAGCGTGGCGAAGAGATCGGGGAAGACGGGCCGCAGCGAGCGACGCAGCCACACGTAGAAGGAGTCCGAAAGGTCCGCGTAGCCGATGTCGTCGTAGTAGGGCGGGTCGGTGGAGACGACGCGGTCAATACTTGTCGCTTGGGTTCCCGCGTCCGCTTGAATCGCGCAACCATGCACAGCGCCTGCGCACACCACGCCTTTCGCGGTGTAGTCGAGCGCATTCTCGAAGCTACCCGACTGCGTCGAAAGCGGATTCACTTCGGCGAAGTCCCAGGACATTGGGATGGCTTGCCGGGCGAAAGTACTTCGCGTCTTGGTACCCCAGGTTGGACCGCCAGAGTCCCAAGTGCAGATCGTCGTCATGCGATCGGACAAGCTGCTGACCACAAACGCCAGGTACACCCCTACCGCCTCGGCTTAAGCGGTGGCGCTGCTGCCGCCGTCGCGGAGGGGCTTGTGGTCATCGGGCAGGCCGGCCGCGAGGGCGTCGCATGTCAGCCGCTCGCGCGCTTCCTGCACCAAGTCGGAGAAGGTCGTCAACGCCACGAGTTGTCGGGAGGTGAAGAGGTCGCTCCACTTCGTCATGCCGTAGTTGCCGACGCGGAAGCCGAGCGCCTGCTGAAAGAACTCGACATCCGGCTTCCGCTCGGGCTTCGCTTGGCACGCGATGGCCTCCATCGCCTCGGTCGGCGGCAGGTATACCCGACCGCGCTCGCCCTCGGCGACGATCGCCAATAGCCGCGCGCCAATGCGTCCGGCCTTGCCTTCGGCCTTGACGTAGTCGCCAGAGATCGGCGCGCCGGACATCAAGCACAGGAAGTTGGCCCGCGCCAACTTGGTCCCGTTCTTCGCGCCGTCGGCGTCCTTCGGCTTCCCCGCTTTCACAGTGAAGCGGTAGCCGCCGCCCTCGATCACCGGCTCGACGTACGCCTCCTTGCCCGCCTTCGTGGAGAGCATGAAGGTGGAGACGAGCGGGACGTCCACCTGCGCGAAGGCCGGGTTCGGGCTCTTCACCGTGCGCGCCCAAAGCCAAGCGATCACGGTGAGCTTCTGGCCCGCGTATCTCTCCAGATCGGGCCGCTCCTTGACCATCTCGGCCGTCACTTCGATCTTGGGGTAGAGGTGGCCGATGCGCTTCTCGGCCTCGTCGCGCATCCACTTGCCGTAGTAGCGCACGTCCTCGGCGAGCCCCTTCGCGCCCTTCCACTCCCGGGCGATGAGGGACTTCTCCCTGCACGACTCGGGGTTCACCGGCGGCTTGCCCGCGAACTTCGGCGGGATCTCGATCATCGCCTTGTTGATCAGGACCGCCACCGGGTTCAGGTCGCTGGCGTAGCTCTCGAGCCCGAGCCTCTGCGCCTCCAGGGGTAGTGCGCCGCCGCCCGCGAAGGGGTCGTGGAAGGCGGGGAGCTTGTGTCGGTCAAACAGCTCACCGGCCCGAGGATGGTCGGCGTTCTCGGCGCAGGCGCGCCGCCAGCTCTGCCAGATCTCGTCGCGCGCCGCCTGCAGCACCGTCTCGTTGGTGGTGTTCTCCCACAGCACCAGGTCCTCGATGATGCGGAACAGCCGCTGGCGCTCCTGGTCGGCCAGCATGTCGTCGAGGGTGGGCGCCGGTCCTGGTTCGGGTACCGGAAGCCCGGACCCTTTGGCCTCTTCGGCGAGGATGCAGGCCTCGTCCCACAGCTTCAGGCGGGCCTTGAGGGCGGTTTCCGCCCTCCGGCGCAGCATCGGGTCCCCGCGCAGCACGTCCACGTAGGCCGACGGGTCGTCCACCATCTGCGCGAAGATCACCGCGCGCGCCGCCGCCAGCGGCCGCCGCGCCCACCACAGGTGCAACGTGCTCGGGTGCCCATGGCGGATCGACTTCTCCCGCGCGCAGGCCTTGTTGATCGCCGCCAGCGGCAGCGCCACTTCGATGAGCTTCTTGTGGGTGGTCATTGTCCCGGCCCCCCATGGTCAGTATGCAGGTGTCCAGGATGACGGCCGTCTCGCCACGGACGCTCTGGCTTGCATGCGATCCCCCGCCGACTGATCCAGCCGTCCGTCAGGCATTTGCGCACCGGATTGCGTCGGAATTGCGTCGTCATTGAGCGGAATTGCGTTTTGGGCAGGCGGGGAACCAGCGGGCGGCCAAGTTGATGATTCCCACAGATTGGCTGCTGATTGAGCCTGGCTTGCATGCGATCCCCCGCCGACTGATCCAGCCGTCCGCAAAGCATGTGCGCACCGAATTGCGTCGTCATTGAGCTGAATTGCGTTTTGGGCAGGCAGGGAACCAGCGGCCGGCCAAGTTGATGATTACCACAAGTTGGTTGCTGATTGCTTGATGATTCGTCATGAGCGCTGTCCACGACTTGAGCGAGGATCGCCGCCTGCGGCGCCGGCCGCCGGCCGCCGCGGCCACGACAGGAGCAGCGTGCTCGGGTGGCCGAGGCGGATCGACTTCTCCCGCGCCGAGGCCTTGGTGATCGCGTCGAGCGGAATCGCGACTTCGATGAGTCTCTTGCCGTGGGTCATAGCGCATTCCTCCCACGCTCTAAAGACGCGGTGTTCTTAGGGCTGCGTAAAGAAATCCCTGCAATAGACGGACTCATAGCTTCTAAAGACGGCCGGCTATGAACCACTGGCATCCTTCACGTCTTTAGCGCTTCTCCATCGGGCCCAGCGCTGCTCGCCCTCGAATACTCCTCGGTTCTTCGGGATCGGGCTTCCGAAGCGGAAGACCGCAGCAACCTGACGATTGCGCGGCTTCATCTGACGATTCCCTGACGATTAGGATCGGCTTTCCTCAGCACATAGCGGGTGGACCGACCACGTCCCACCTTCGTCAGCAGGCCCATCTCCATCAGCAGGCTGCAATCCCTGTTCGCCGTATCTCGCGTGACCGAGTTTGCCGGATAAGCATCGCAAGATGCGGCCAAGCCACCAGTCTGCCCGTCAATGGATTCCTATGGCTCATCCTATGGCTCATCCTATGGCTCATCCTATGGCTCATCCTATGGCTCCCTATGGCTCCCTATGGCTCCCTATGGCTCCCTATGGCTCTTCGAAACGCCCCAGTGGGACTCGCCGGATTCGCTGCCGGGATACCAGCGAGCCCAGCGACGAGTGCCATCGAGACGCGCTCGCCCCTCCCGCCGAAGCTCGTCGAGCAGGCGCTTGATCTGCGCACGGGACTGTCCTGGGAGAACCTGTTGGAGCTCGGCCATCGGGCAGCCGGCGCTCCCTTGGTCTCGTAGGTGGCGGTGGAGCAGTTCCTTGCTGGTCTCGCGGTCCAGCCCGCGGCGGCGGGTGTATCCTCCTGACTCACCGAGCGCGGCGTGGAAGCGCCGGCTCAGGAGGTATCGCGTGCCTAGTCCCCGGCCGACAGTCTCCAGAATTCCGGAGTCGACGAGTCTCGGCAGTCGGGACCGGAGCTCCGTTGGCACGGGCAGTTCTCGATGAACGAGATCGAGGACGAGCAACTCGTGAGTGTCGAAGGACACCTGTGTTTCGCTCCCCACGCGCTCCAGAAACCGAACAAAGCGCGGATCCCGAATCTGGCCGTGCAAAGTGAGTGACACCTGCCAAGGATCCGTGTTGGTGAAGTCGGGCAGGTCCTTTCCCTCGCGAATGCAGCTCTCGAAGATTCGGTTTGCACCCTGTCCCGCGCGCTCAACGAGGCCGCACTTGCCGAGGACATCCGCGATGCGCCGGTTCCTGGGGAGCTGACGATCGAGGATGTTGTCAGGGCTGATACCCTCGAGAAAGCCTCCTGGGCTCACGATCTCGATCCGGTGCCCAGACTGGCGGATGAAGACCGAGCCTGCGAGCCTGTAGTCACGATGCGCCACGGCATTGAGGATCACCTCACGGACAGCCCCCTCGTTGAACGTCGGGATCTCCAGCATGAAGAGTCCATCCTGATAGTGCTGCCGGTCGTTGCGCAGGTTGACCAGATCCCAGATGCGGTCGTAGTAGATCAGGAAGCCCTCGCGGAACTCCTCGCGCTGGCTTGCCGGTCCTGCGGCCTCCGAGGATCGATACTCGAAGACCAGCTCCGCTTGGGCGAGATGGTATCCGAGCGCTGTGTGCGTGCCGAGAAGCGCCAAGGCGGCGTAGGTGACGCCGACATCGCTGACCAGCTCCGCATCGCGCAGAAGCTGCTCGGCAGGGCAGCGGAGGATTGCGTCGCGCTTCGTCTTGACATGCCAGCGATGGCGAAGGGTCTCGATGGCCCTCGTATCGAGGTCGGCGAGGGTGGCTCCGGGGCATGTTTCGGCGGAGAAGTCCGGGCTCGCCTCGTCGAATATCCGCCGTAGCTGGTCCGGCGTCATGGGCACCAAGTCCTCGCCCGCTCGCATCCAGTAGGCACCGTCCACTGGGATCGGCATACCCAACGGACGAGCCGGCGCGGTGAAGACGAGGATGCGCCCATCCCGGTGCTGGATCTCGTGAGTGGCGATCCGCAGCCGCAACCTGTCAATCAAGCCAGCCCTGGTGCGCTCGGTATTGCGGAACGCTGATGTCCCCACCACCTGCCGCGGGAGCCTGTCCGTGACGCCGAGTACGATGGAGCCGCCGCCCTCATTGGCCAGCGCCGCGCAGTACTTCAAGAGCCTCTCAAAGTGGAAGTTGTTCTTGGCTTCCTTGAACTCGAGGTGCTCGTCCTCCTTGCCGCGAAGCCACTCGTCGATCTGTCGGTGGGGCGCCGTCATCGCGGCGCCTCCGCCCGGGCCAGCAGATCAGCGAATGGGAAGTTCACGCTCGCGCCGTTGAAGTCGGTGGTCAGGCCGCTGCGCTCGAAGGGGCGGCGCAGGTAGTGGACCCTGTGAGTCTCGCCGTCGAGGAACTCGACCATGGCGAGGATGAAGTCGTCGGGCTTGTTGAAGCTGTACAGGATCTCGTTCTTCGTCACCGTGACGGTGTCGGCCCCCGAGACGCGCCCCTTGACCTCGAGGAAGCGCAGGCGTCCGGTGCCGGGGATGCGGCTCTCGACGTCGTAGCCGAGCTTCTCGAGCTCGCGATCGGTGGGGTCGAAGCCCAGGTCGCGCTCGGCCTGCATCACGGCGGCGCGGGCGCGGGCCGCGGAGAGCTGGGTGTCGCCGGAGTACGTGGGCACGGCGCGCCCGGTCATCGCGGCGACCAGCCCCAGGGGCACGACCACGAGCCCGCCCAGCACCACCGGCGGAAGCGCCGAGATCTGGGCCTCGCGGTCCAGCTCGGCGAGGCGCCTCTGGAGCCGCGCCTGCAGGTCGTCGGCGCGGCGCCGGGCCTCCTGCGAGTTGAGCCGCGCGCCGGCCCTGCCGGCCTGCTCCTGCAGCTTGAGCTGCTCGGCGCGATGGTCCCAGTAGGCGATCTCCTTGGTCAGCCGGTCTTTGACGGCGGCGCGGGTCTTGTCGATCCACGTGAGCCGCCGGTCGCGCACCTCGGCGACGTGCTCGGGCACGACCTGGGCGATGGCGTAGCTCTGCGCCTTCTGCTCCAGCGCGCGCGTGATCCAGCCGCACTCAGGCCGGGCGAGCAGCTCGGCAACCGAAGGTTCATCCTCAGCCAGAGCGCGATAGTCGAGATAGGGCGCGTAGTTCAGATGGCGCGCGCGTCCCTCGACGTCCATTTCGACGTAGAGCAAGCGCCGCGAGATCGTGCGGCGCTCGCCCGAGGGCAGCAGGCTGGCGTCTTGGATGGCGTGCTCGAGGGTGAAGAGCACGCGCGGCCTCGTGCCCAGGTCGCGATCGTCGACCAGGACGGTGCCGCGCTTCAGCAGTTCGCGGTGGCGCTCCAGCGTGAGGTCAAGGGCGGCGTCGAGCAACGAGTGACCCGGGCAGACAAAGGCCGCGAGCGGCTGGCCCTGGGGGGCGATCAGCTCCTTCTCGAAGGTGATGCGCTCGTAGCGCGCGAGCACGGGGTCGCCCACGCCGATCTGGCGGTCGCGGCTGCGCACCGGAGCGGGCACGTGGGTGACCTCGTAGCGGCGCGGCTCGCGCTGGCGCGCGGCGCCGCCAAGTCGCTTGAAGGCCTCGAGGAAGAACGACTCGATGTAGTGCGGCTGCAGGCGGCGCGCATCGGCGCGCTCCATGTCCTCACGCACGCGCGCGACGCGGGTCGAATCCATCACGTCGTGGGCAAGCGCGCTGTCCTCGATCAAGCCCTCAAGGTGCGCGCGATCCACGCCGTCCTCGATGGCGTGGGTGAGCCGCGCGCGCACCTCGGGCAGGTCGCCGTAGCGGATCGCGTCGATCAGCAGGTCGCGCAAGGGGCGGCCGTCGAACTGGAGCTTGCCGAGCACGTCGAAGACCTGCCCGCCGAGCGCCTTGCGCGCCTCTTCGAGCTTCTCCAGCAGGCGGCGATAGACGTCGCCTTCGCGGGTCTCTTCGGCGACCAGGTTCCAGAGGTGGCAGACCTCAGTCTGCCCGATGCGGTGGATGCGGCCGAAGCGCTGCTCCAGGCGGTTCGGGTTCCACGGCAGGTCGTAGTTCACCATCAGGTGCGCACGCTGCAGGTTGATGCCCTCCCCGGCGGCGTCGGTGGCGAGCAGCACCTGCACGTCGGGGTCGTGCAGAAAGCTCGTCTGCGCCTTGCGCCGCTCCTCGCGGCCCATGCCGCCGTGGATCAGCACCACCGCCTGCGGCCGGCCGAGCAGCGTCCCGATCTGGCGCTCGAGGTAGGTGAGCGTGTCGCGATGCTCGGTGAAGAGCACGAGCTTCTGGCGTGGCGAGGGGACGGGCTTCGGGGCCGGGCCGGCGCCGTCGGGCACGATGGGCTCGCCGATCCGTTCGCCCAGCGCCGTCGGCGTGAAGATCTCGCCGAGCAGGTGCGCCAGCTCGCGCCACTTGGTGTCCTGGCCGCTGCGGCGCACCTCGGCGGCGAGCGCCTCGAGCCGGGCGAGCGTGGCGATCTCGATCTTCAGCTCGGTGACCGTCGCGGCGGCCGTGGCCTCGTCGAGGATCTCCTCCTCGGCGGCCTCGACCTCGTCCTCCGGAGCCTCGTCGAGATCCTCGATGTCGTCGTCGTCGAGCTCAGGGACCGCCCAGGTTGGCGGGAGGGCCGCGGCGCCGCGCTGCAGGAGCTCCAGCTCGCGGAGCCGCTTCTCCAGGCGCTCGCGGCGGCGGCGCAGCGACTGATAGATGGCCTCGGGTGAAGAGGCGAGGCGCCGCTGCAGGATGGTGAGCGCAAAGCCCACCGTGCCCGCCCGCTTGCCGTTCTCGAGCGCCTCGGCGCGGTTGAACTCCTCCCGCACGTACTCGGTGACTGCCCTGTAGAGGCGTGCCTCAGCGTCGGAGAGCTTGTAGGGGACCGTGTAGGCGATGCGCTCGGGGAACAGCGGCCGGCCGTCGAACTTGAGCAGGTTCTCCTTGACCATGCGGCGCATCAGATCGGAGACGTCCGCCTGGTGCACGCCGTCGCGGAACCTGCCCTCGAAGCGATCGCCGTCGAGCAGCGCCATGAAGAGCTGGAAGTCCTCTTCCTTGCCGTTGTGCGGCGTGGCGGTCATCAGCAGGAAGTGGCGCGTGAGGCCCGAGAGGAGCTGGCCGGGCCGATAGCGCTTCGTGTACTTGACCTCGCCGCCGAAGAAGGTGGCGGACATCTTGTGGGCCTCGTCGCAGACGATGAGGTCGTAGCGGCAGTCCGGGGCGCTGAGCTTCTGCTGCACGTCTTCGTTGCGCGAGAGCTTGTCGAGGCGCGCGATGGCGAGGTCGTTCTCGAGGAACCAGTTGCCGGTGCGAGCGGCCTCGAAGGCGTCGCTCGTCATGATCTCGAAGGGCAGATGGAAGCGCCGATGCAGCTCATCCTGCCACTGCTCGGCAAGGCTGCCGGGGCACACGATGAGGCAGCGCTTGAGGTCTCCGCGCGCGATCAGTTCCTTGATGAGCAGCCCCGCCATGATCGTTTTGCCGGCGCCGGGGTCGTCGGCGAGCAGAAAGCGCAGTGGCTGCCGGGGCAGCATGGCCTCGTAGACTGCGGTGATCTGGTGGGGCAGCGGATCCACGAGCGAGGTGTGGACCGCGAGCACCGGATCGAACAGATGCGCGAGGCGGATGCGGTGCGCCTCGGCGACCAGGCGGAACAGCGCCCCGTCGCCGTCGAAGCTCCACGGCCTGCCCGCTTCGGCGATCTCGAGGCGCGCTTCGTCGTGCCGGTAGAGGATCTCGTCCGCCACGCGGCCGTTCGCCATGCGATACACGAGAGTCAGCGCATCGGAGCCGTGCCATTCGACGCTCACCACAGCGACCGCCTCGCCCGCGGCGACGCCGGTCACGCTCGCGCCTGGCGTCAGCTCTTCAAGGCGTGCCATGGGCTCCCCTCGGCGAAGATGGCGGCGGCGGGGCCGGCGGCCCCAGCCGACCGGTCAACCCTAACACGGGGCTCGGACGGCATAGTGCGAGTCTTGAGTCGGCAGGCCGGGCTTCGCGCTCAGAGCGCCCGCGAACGATTCCACCGCAGTGCCCGGGAAGTGCTCGGCTTGCTCCGCAATCGCTGAAGCCTTTCGCCAGGCGCGGGCGCCGGATCATCTCGTGGCTGAACTGGATTCTTTGGTGAGAGAGCCGGAGACGAGCAAGGGCGCAGCGTAGCACGCTGCGGCGCACGACGGGCCGGCGGGGGATCGTCGCGGAGCACCGTGGTCTGCTCCTCGGTGAACTCGCTGAGCGCGTAGCGGCGGTCGAGCCTACCACGGCCTGTCGTGCGCCCCATGTGCCGCCATTTGGCCACTCCGTAGCCGGCCCCGGTGAAGCGGCCGCTCTCGACGAGGCTCAGCGGCGGAGCGTTGGCGGGGTCCGACGGAGTCCGCCGGGGCGATCTGTCAGGCGGTGGTTCGCGGGGCTGCCCGGCTGACGACCTGCCATCGCGCCTCAATGGTGTCCGCTGAGAGATCGGCGCCGCAATCCCATTCGACAAAGTACCCGCCATTGACGACCTTCATGAATTCGCCGTGGTCGCGAAGGTCTTCAAACGCCTCGTATCGCAAGTAGGGACTCACGTCAAAACTGCCAACGCGACCGTCGTCCGCCACGATGGACAACACCCAGTTGGGTTGTGGACGGATCTCCGCGATTCTCATTGGTCGAGTCCTTTGATCGGCAACGGCTTCTTGCCGTTTGCGGCCACGTGACCATCCCCGTCGCTCAGGCGCCGCGGAGCCACGACCTGGGCGCCCGGCGGGTGCTCAGCCGTCCGCGGGCTCGCTCGCCGAGGGGGAAGACGAGGATCCGCCGACTCTTCCTCTATTCCCTCGCAGAACTACCCGCCCCGGCGGCATGTCGTGAATCGGTAAGATAAGGAAAGGGCCATTCCTTATCTTACCGATTCGCACTACCCCGCCCGGCGGATCCCGCGGTCCCGGCGGCCGCGGCGCGCGATAGTCCACGGCCGCGGCGCGCGCGGCGCGCCATGTCCGCCTTCTCGCGGCCGTCGATCCGGAGGCTGAACGAGCAACCGGACGGAAGGGGATGGTCATGTGCGGCCAAGCTCCAGTCAGCAAGCAAGCCCCTCTGCCGCGCCCGCGCTGTTGCTCAAGGGCGCGCGTCAGGAGGCGATGGGGCCAGAAACAGCCCTCAAGGGCGACCCCGAGAGCATTCGTGAAGGATTGAGGTTACATGACCGTCCCCGTCGCTCAGGCGCCGGTGAGCCACGAACGGGGCTCCCGGCGGGCTCCCGCCGGGCCGCGCTTCGCGGGGGCGACGCTGACCCTGTGCGAAAGGCCGCATCCTCAACCTTCTCATCGTGCACGGCCGTCCGCAGGCTCCGTTGCCGGGGGGGAAGACAAGGAACGGCCGATTCCTGAGGCGGGCAAAGCGCTCGTTCAAGCCACCGGCTTCTCGCCGGGCGCGCGCGCCGTGCGCGCGCGCGGCCGCGGCGACCCCGGCGGCCCCGGCGCGGGGTAGTACGAAAGGGGAAGACAAAGATTCCTTGACTGTCGCGTTGCCCGCGGCCGTCCGCAGGCTCGCTTGCCGGGGGGGAAGATAAGGATCCGGCGACATTTCTTATCTTCCCTCACAGTACTACCCCCGCCCCGGCGGCATGTCGCGCATCGGTAAGATAAGGAAAGGGCCATTCCTTATCTTACCGATTCGCACTACCCCGCCCGGCGGATCCCGCGGCCGCGGCGGCCGTGGCGCGCCATCTCCGCCTTCTCGCCGCTCGTCGATCCGGAGGCTCAACGCGCAACCGGACGGAAGGGGATGGTCATGAGAGGTTAGTCCAACCCCCACTTCTTGATCAGGGCGTCCATGTCACCGTTGGCCTTCATCTCGGCGAGCACACCGTTGATGAAGGCGGTCAGGTCATCGGCGCCCTTCTTGGTTGCGACGCCGTAGTCCTGCGACGCCAGGTCGTCAGGCAGGATGAGCGATCCGTCGGTCATGTAGCCCGCGAGGATCGTCTTGTTGCTGGCGAACGCGTCGACCTGGCCGGACTCGAGAGCCGCGCCGATGTCGGCATACGTGGGGAATTCGACGAATTCGACGCTGATACCGGCCTTGTCGGCGGCCGCCTGGACTTCGTCCCGGGTCGTGGCGGTCTCCGGCACACCGATCTTCTTGCCGTCGAGAGCGGCCAGTCCGTCGATGCCGGACGACTGCATGACGAGCAGACCGACGGGATCCTGGAAATGCGGGTCCGAGAAGTTCCACTGCGTGGCCCGCTCGGGCGTGATCGTGAAGGTCGCGATGACCATGTCGAGCTTGCCGTCATCGAGGAGCTGACCGCGGTTCGCGGTCGTGACGGCCTGCAGCTCGACGTCGTCCTTGGTCAGGCCTAGACGCTCGGCGACGGCGTAGGCGAGATCGACCTCCATGCCGTTGAAGTCGCCCGTGGCAGGGTCCGGGAGGCTGAGTCCCGGCACGTCGTCCTTGACGCCTACGCGCAGCACCCCGGCATCCTTGATCGCCTGCACGCCTCCGGCGAGCGCCGCCGCGGAGGCGTTCGCGGATGCGGCGGGCGTAGCCTTGTCAGAGCCGCACCCGGCGAGGACGAGGCCGGACGCGACGAGGGCAAGCGCCAGCGCAGTCAGCAGTAGTCGAGCTCTCATGGTTCCCCCTTCTTCAAGCGATCTCCCAGGCAGCTGGCCTCGCTCTTTCACGAGCACTACGGGAGCGGTGCCGATCGCGCCATCAACAATCCTCCCGAGCAGGGATAATGCGAGTTGACTGGACGCGCGAACCCCTCTCAGGACGATCACCGTGCAGGTGCACGCTACCGCACCGCTGCCCCGCGCTGAAGTGCGCGCCGAGAAGTCCGATCTGACCTCGCGTGCGGGCACGGCCTGCTGTCTGCCCTGGCCGACCGGCTGGGGCTCACGGGAGGCCTGACCGCGGCCCTGCGCTGCCATTCCCGGAAGGTGCGTCACGAGCGCGTGTGATCCGACCTTGCTTTGGAGTGGCCCTCAGACCTGACCCTCAGAAGAGGCCGACGTGCGTGGAAAGCGGATGGAACAGGACTTCACCTGGCCTCGCCGTGAGAGCGCAGTGCGGCGACCAGGAACGACAAACCATGCAGGACAAGTACGAGGCCGATGATGAAGGTGGGCCGCAAGTCCGATCCCGCGAAGGCGTTAGTCGCCTGCCAGTCATCGCCTACGCAGAAGAGCTCGGCCCCTGGGTTCAGGAATCCTGTCACCCGTGAAGCTATGCAGCGCCGACGAGCTCGGTCCAAGAGGCGTAGAATACTCTCATGGTCGATCTTGAAACCGTAAAGACCCAGGCGCTCCTGCTGGAACCCGATGCCAGAGCATCGCTCGTTGACGCGTTGCTTGAGAGCCTGGACGTCAGCGCCTCAGACGCCGCGAGTCGCGCCTGGTTCTCGGAGGTCCTGCGTCGCCGACGGGAGGTCGACGACGGTACAGTCGCTCTCCTCCCAGGCGATGACCTCTTCGTTGGAATCGACCAGGCTGATTGAGACCCTACAAGATCCATCCTGCGGCCCAGCGCGAGGCGCAGGAGGCATTTCGCCACTACAACGCCATTTCTCCCGAGCTCGGCGCCAGGTTCCGCGCCGAGCTTCGTCTCGCGGTCACGTTCGCAAGACGCTTTCCGGACGCCGCGGTCGATATGGGTGAAGGCACACGGAGAGCTCTCTTTCGCAGGCCCTTCCCGTATGCCGTTTGGTACACCACCGCATCCGCTGTGGTCGTCGTGTGGGCCATCGGTCATCAGCACCGCGAACCCGGGTACTGGACAGGGCGCAAGAACGCGTCTGTGTAGCTATCCGTACGTAGAGCCGTTTCGAGAAAGGGCACCCCGGGGGCGCCCAACCGAGCGTTCCAGCGGACAATGTGCACGTTGGTCCTGATTCCAAAGTCACCACACAGGCACTGTCAGTTCTCTTTCCACGGTCTCGCCGGCACATTGCCGCTGAACGGACATGACCATCCCCTTCGCAGGCGCCGGTGAGCCACGAATGGGACGCCCAGCGGGTGCATAGCCGGCGGCGCTCCCGGCGGGCGGGCGGCCGCGGCGCGGGGTAGTGCGAAGGGAAGACGATAAGGATTCCCCGAGTGTCGCGTCGCCCACGGCGGCCGTCCGCAGGCTCGGTTGCCGGGAGGGAAGAGAAGGATCCCCCCTATCTTCCCTCGCGCTGCTACCCCGCCGCGGCGGCTCCCACGGCCGCGGCGCGCCATCTCCGCCGTCTCGCCGCTCGTCGATCCGGAGGCCGATCGCGCAACCGGGCGGAAGGGGCTGGTCATGTGCTGTGGTTCGCCTCGGAATGGATCGGCATGGGCACACCGATGTACTCCGCCTCACTCATCGGGCAGTCGATGAGCTCGTGGAATCGCAGCCATCTTGCCGACGTGCCAAGCCCCGAACTCGCCGCGTCCGTGACTGATGAAGGTGAAGAGGATCAAAGAACTTGTCCCCGCCGCGCTTCGCCATCGAGAAGCCCTTCCGCTGGAGTCCCGACTCCAGCTCCTGAGCCTTGTAGGTCTTCCTCACGGCAGAGGTTCGACTCGAGAAACCCTTCCTCGGATCTGTCGTTTCAGCACCCGCGCCCAGGCGCCGAGACGGGCGTCGTCTTCGTTGCCGAACTCGTCCCAGAGATAGGCGAACTGAGCAGACAGCTCGCGAAGCGCCTCATCGACAGTATCCGCACAGCCCGAGACGTCTGGCTCTTGAGCCTCGAAGATCCACTGGTCATCGTGACGCCGCACGCGCAGGTCCAGTGGCTTGAGCAACATGAACCGCCGGCCGCCGTATTCGATGACACTCTTCTCAATTGTCACGACGGCCACCCTTCTTGCCGCCCAGTGACCTCTGGCCAATCCTGTCCCGCTCGACGACCGTGAACTGCCCAGCCAGGCCTACCCTCCGCTCCTTCAGGATATCCGACAGGATCATCCCGGCTTCGTCCGGCGAAGCGGGAGTGAGGCGGAAGTAGACGACCCCAGGGACGTTTCTTGCCTTGTGCCGGAAGATCGATTCCCCGTAGTCACGGTCAAAGGTCAATACGATGCGGTCGTCACGTGTTGCCTGCTCGAGAACCTGACGGTCCGAAGCGCCGGGCATTTCGTCGGCGACACGGACGACGTCATGGCCGCTTTCCGTTAGTAGCCTTGTGACGGACAGGGGGATGTTCTCGTTGGCCAGGAAGTCCATCAGATTGCTTTGGAGTCCAGGGAGTAGAGGGATTCCTCGCGCATGCACTCGGTCGCGAAGGCGAATACCGCGCGGATGTCCGCGTCCGTCAGGTTGGGGTATTCCTCAAGCACCTGGCCTTCCGTCCATCCCTCGGCGAACAGGCCCAGGATGAGCTCGGCGGAAAGCCGGGTTCCCTTGACCACGGGCTTGCCCAGCAGCACCTCCGGATCAGAGGTTATGGTCTTTCTCCAGTCGATCTCCATCACGCGCTCCTTTCTGTTGTGAGAATAGCTCATGTTCACCGGCCGCGGGTCGCGTTCGCCGCGAGGGAGACTGATCCCCGAGCTCTGCACGCTCCAGATGGCGCCGCTGTTCGTCACTTCCCACACTACGCCCGCCAGACGCAGTTGCGGGCTGGGTCGCAGAAGACGACCTTGCGGCAGAAGCCCAGCACAAGCTCGCGGTCCGGGGCGCTGTACTTCTCGCCGACGAACGCCTCCAGCCGCCGGTAGAGGATGCCGCGGTCGATGCTCATGAAGAAGCCCTGGACGTCCAGCTTGAGGATGTAGCAGTCGCGGGTGTAGTTCCGCGAGCAGCGGCGCATGAAGCGCTCCACGCGGCGGATGCCCATGTGCGTCCCTTTGCCCACCCGGCAGGCGTAGGTGTCGAAGACGAGCTCGCGCTCGAAGAGCGGGTTCAGCTTGCCCACGATCAGGTGGTGTACCACGCGGTCGCGGAAGTCGGCGGCGAAGATCTCGCGCTTGACCGGCCTCTCCACGATGAAGGCGATGGATCTTGCCGGGCGGTAGGCGCCGCTGTTGATGTCCTCCCACAGCGCCACGAGGTTGGCTTCGTAGTCAAGCTCGAAGGCCAGCGCGTTGTGGGTGCCGCGCTTGTGACGGCGGCAGCACTCGTAGGCCTCAAAGACCTCCGCCAGAGGGATGCCCGCCGTCACGGACGGGGCCGCCGGGAATCGAGCCGGGGCATTTCCGGCAGGGGCACCGACCACAAGCGCATCTGCGCAGGGCCGGTCACAAGGCGCGCACGAGGCGCGCGGCCCGGGCAGCCCCCGCCCGGGGCCGCGCGTCGGCTCGCTTCAGAATCCCGGACAGCACGCACCCTGTTCGTGTTGTTCTTGTTGTTGCTCTGGTCGCCATGGTCGCAGCTCTGGTTCCACGCGTTGTCTGCGTCGTTGGCGGAGCTGACGCTGGACAGCGACTGCAGGTCTAGCGGGCTGCGAGGAACTCCTCGACGGTCACGTTGGCGGCGCGAATCAGCGACCGCAGAGTGCCTTTGGCCACAATGCGATGGTCCGGCACGGAGAGCGTGGCCAGGTGGCCATCCTTCGCCAGGACGATGTGACTTCCGCGCTGCCGCGCGACGTCCCAACCCAAGGCCGCGAAGACCCGCACGACCTCGCGGTCACTCAAGACCGGAAGCGGTGGCATCTAAATGGCCACTTCGATCTGCCGGGTCTCTACGGTGAGAGGAAGGCCCCTTTCGGCGCGCACTTCCAGGCAGAGCGCGATCGCTTCGCGGATGCTTTCGAGAGCTTCTTCCTTGGCGGCGCCCTGGCTGACGCACCCAGGGATGGCTGGGCACTCGGCCACCCACACCCCGTCTTCATCCCTGTCGACGGTCACGAGAAACTTCATCGTCGTCCCTCTTCCACCGATGGTCGGCTGCCGCGCGCCCAGCGATCGCCGCACGTGAGCGCTTCATAGCAGTCAAGATACCAGAGGCCGACAGGCATCCGCCAACATTCCCTCGATGGCCGTCTGCGCCGGCGGCGCCGATGACGAGGGCGGCGACTGAGCCCGCGGGTGTCGTCGCCGATCATGCGGCGCCTCGCCTTCCAGGTGGTCGACCCTCCAAGCCCAGCCGCACGCAGAGGCGAGGGCGTTGGTCCTGCAGCGCTTGTGACGGCGGCAGCTCTGGTAGGCCTCAACGACCTCCGCCAGAGGGATGCCGGCCGCCGCCGCCGGGTCCGCCGCCGCCGGCCACAAGCGCATCTACGCTGGGTCGGTAATATGGCACGCGGCCCGGGCGGTGTTCCGCCCGGGCCGCGCAGCGGCTCGCTTCAGGATCCCGGACAGCACGCACCCTGTTCGTGTTGTTCTTGTCGTTGTTGTTCTGGTTGCCGTCGTCGAAGTTCTGGTTCCACGCGTTGTTCGGGTTGCTCTCGTTCTCGGAGGAGCTCCAGTAGTTGACGGCGGACTCAGAACCACCGAACAGGTAAAGCAAAGGCGTTCAGATGCGCCGGGAGCGCTCCCGGCGCATGCTCATTTGCCGCCCCGCATGAGCGGCCCCTCTGCCGCTTCTGAACCAAGCCTTGCTCGCTCCCGGCGGCCGTGACCGACGGGATTCCGGCTACTACCGGCCGGCGTTGCGCCAGCCGGTGATCTGTCTGCCGATGCTGTCCATGAGAACGGCCAGCTCGGCCTGCTTCCTGATGGGCAGGATCTTCAGGTCTACGCAGAGGCACACCTCCAGCTTGAGGACCTCGAAGTCATCCAGAAAGGCTTCCAGATACTCCGTCTTGCTCTGCGCCTTGTTGGCGCGGTAGATGCTGCGCACCAGGACGATGCTGTCGCGCTTCAGGTCCTGCCCCAGGGTGTACTTGTACTCGCGCGAGAAGTCCTTGGTGTACTCGAAGATCTTGAGGATGAGGCGATAGACGTCTTTGTACACCGGCAAATCGTAGTAGAGAGCCATGAACGGTTTTCAGCAGGGGGCTGAAGCCCCCTGCACCCCCCTGTCGAATAGTTGAATTGATGAATTGTCAAAAAGCCCGGACAGCACGCACCCTGTACGTGAGGTGCTTGCCGTAGTAGTACTGGGTGCCGTCGTCGAAGCCCTGGTACCACGCGTAGTCCGAGGCGCTCTCGTTCTCGGAGGAGCTCCAGTACCAGTAGTTTGAAGTGGTGTCGAAACCACCGATGGCGTCGCGGTTGAGGTAGAGCTTGTCAAGCTCGTCCCTGCTGGGCAGGTACCAGTCGTTGTAGCCTCCGCCGTCGTAGGCGCCGGCCAGACCGGCTGCGTAGTTGCCGCCGGCGCCGTTCTGGGCGATGATCGCGTCGGTGTTGGCGGCGCCGTCGCCGAGGGCTGTGCCTGTGCCTCCTGGCACGGAGGTGCCCTGGTAGTCCGGAAGCGCCCAGACGATCCCGTCACTCTGGTCGGCTGCGGCGGCGATCAGGCCGTGCTCCTCCCCATCGACGTAGCCGGGATCGCCGGGCTGGAGGATGTAGGCGAGGACGCCGGCCTGGTAGGCATCGCCGATGGCCTCCCCCGAGCTCAGCTTGCTCCCGCCGCCCGCGCTCGTCACTGCCCAGACCACGCCCGCCGCGGCGAGCACGACGAGCACGGCGACCGCCGCAAGCCAGACCGTGCGTCGCTGACCGCGCTTCTTGGGGACCACCTGGCCGGCAGCGTCAGGCGGAGGCGTAGCAGGCCCAAGCGGCGGCGTGTCCGGAGCTGGGCCGCGGACGGGTGGCTCGGTCGCCGGCGAAGGCTGCGGCGCTCCAGAGCGCGGTTCCGTCTTGCTCGCCGCCGCGGAGCGCCGCGGCGTGACCACGGTAGGGGCCGGCGGCGGCGCGGCCGGCAGTGGGGCCTCCACGCGCGTGGGACCCGGCGGCGGCGCGGCCGGCGAGGCTGCCGGTGCGGCCGCCGGCTCGATTGCGGCGGCGTCGCTCGGGAGCCGCTCCACTCGAGTCGCCGTCGCCGCCGCGGCTTCGCTCTCGGTGGCCAGCGGTCCCAGCCCCTCCCGCAGGGCTGCGGCGAGCGCCTGCCCCGTCTGGAAGCGTGCCTCCGGGTCCTTGGCGAGGGCGGTGCGCAGGAGATCGTCGATGGGCGGCGGCAGCGCGGGGTTCAGGGTGCACACCGCAGGCACCGGCGCCGTGAGGTGCTTGAGGAGCACGGCGGGCAGCGAGTCGGCCTCGTAGGGCACCCGGCCGGCGAGCGCCTCGAAGAGGATCACGCCGAGCGCGTAGATGTCGCTGCGCCCGTCGGCGGCAAGGCCCTGGGCCTGCTCCGGGGACATGTAGTGGGCCGAGCCCATCACCGTGCCGGTCGCGGTGTGCTGCGTCATCCCGATGATCCGCGCGATGCCGTAGTCGCTGAGCACCGGCTCGCCCTGCGCCGTGAGCAGCACGTTGGCCGGCTTGATGTCGCGGTGGATCATGCCCTGACGGTGGGCGTAGTCGATGGCGGCGCAGAGCGGCTCGAAGAGGCGCAGCACCTCGGCGGCCGGCAGGCGACGCCCCTCCGCGGCGACCTCGCCGAGGCGGGCCGCGAGGGTCGCGCCCTCGACGTACTCCATGACCATGAAGTACTGCTCGTCGATGTGGTCGAAGTCGACGACGCGCACGATGTTGGGGTGGCGCAGGGCGGCGACCGCCTGCGCCTCGCGCTCGAACCTGACCAGCAGGCTGGGGTCCTCCGCGAGGTGCGCGTGCAGCACCTTGACGGCCACGGTCTGCCGCAGGCCCGGGTGCGTCGAGCGGTAGACCGTGGCCATGCCGCCGCGGCCGATGAGCGCCGTGATCTCGTAGCGCCCCAGCTTGCGACCGATCAGCTCATCCGCCATCTGCCTTCCCGTTCCGCCTTTCGGCTAGCGTGCGTCTGTGCGCTTCCGCAATGTGCGGACCTTGCGCCGGGCTCGGGCTTGCGGCTCAGGTGCCCCGGCCCCCAAACGCGCGAGTGAGGAGGCCACGGCCCGGGGGCTCTCGCGGGCGTACTCGAGAGGCGCCTCTTGCCCCTCTCGGCAACGGCGATTGCCGCGGCCTTCTCTTCGGCGCCCGTCTCGCGCCTCCCCTGCGAAAGCACAAACCCCGACGTTCTCACCTACCCTACTCGACAGCGGGGACAGTGGACTTGAATCGGCGGCGAGGGGGCACGCGGATGCGGCGGGGGCCGGAGCGCCCTCTTCTGCTTCACCGTGAACCCCACGGCGTTGCCCGCACCCGCCGAGAGACCCCTCAGAACCCTTCCCGAGCGTCAAGCTCGATGATGGTGCCGCCCTCGTCTTCGAGGAGTGTGACGCTCCAATCGTCTTGTCAGGGCCGATCTCACGGACATGACCGTCCCCTTCGCTCAGGCGCCGGTGAGCCACGAATGGAGCGCCCGGCTGGTGCATGGCCGGCACGAGGATCCCGGTCGCGGTTGTGCCCGCGAACCTGGCGGCGGGTCTGACGCCAGAAGAAATCATCAAGAGCTATCCCAGCTTGGGGTTGGATGCGATTCAGGCGGCTTTGGCCTACGCGGCGGATCTTGCGCAGGAGCGCATTCTCCGGCTGCCGGCGTGAGTGGGGGGATGCGCGCCAAGATCGACGAGAACACGCCTGTCGATGCGGTCGGGCTTCTCGTCGGGGCCGGCTGGGACAAGTCCACCGTCCACGAAGAGCACCTGGTCGGCGCAGCCGACCGACGCGTGATCGAAGCGTGCCAACGGGAAGGCCGCGTCCTCTTCTCTCTCGACTTGGACTTCGCCGACATCCGCGAGTATCCGCCTGAGGCCTGGTCGGGCATTGTCGTCCTCCGACCGCGCGAACCGGATCGGGACAGCGTGATCGCGTTGCTCGTAGCAGCGCTTCCGGCCTTCGCGACCGAGCCCGTTCGGCAGCGGCCATGGATCGTGGAACCAAACCGGATACGTATTCGCGGCGCCGACAAGCAGCTGTCTGACCCGCGAATGCGACATCCGAAGGCGTTGATCGAACTCTTGGAGATGTGCTCCACCGAGGAGGCCCTGCCGGGAGGCGCTCTTCGAGCACCGCCGGCCGCACGTCTGCCCGGCGCGTGTCCGATCTGCCCCTTCGGCGGTCTCATCGCGGCCCCGCCTCCGGGGACAGAGCGGACGCCAGCCGAGCCGTCCGACGAGCGACCTCGGCTTCCATGCGCCGTCGCTGACGCTCGAGGGAGCGCGGCGCCCACGGCCCGAACGGGCGGGCGCCGCGCTCCGCGCGCAGCGCGGCGATCTCGCGCCACAGGTTCGGGCTCCTGGTCGGATGGCTCTTCTCCGGCCATGAGCCGCGGGTCGTCAGGCGACGCTGCTCGGTCCTGGTCTGGACATCCTCTGACACCCAGCGCTGCAGATCATTCGCCCCGACCCGGGAGGCAGCGCGCGCGGCGGCGCGCAGATCGCCCGCGGCGATCCGCTCCAGCGCCGCGTCGAGGTGGTGGACGTCTCGCGACGCCTGCTCGTACACGTAGCCGGTCTCGCCGTGGGCGTCGACGGCGAACCCCGCGCGGGCCAGCCGCGCGAACGCGCGTCTCGAGCCGCTGCGCGCGTACTCTTCCGCCGCCCGTGCCAGCCGTTCGTGGTCGGGGAGCGCTCGCGAGGCGCGCGCGACGTCGCGGGCGCGCGCCCGATGGTCGAGCAGGTCGTGGTCGCGCACCGACCGCTCGGCGCCGACAAGCAGCGCGGCGTGCAGGCGGGAGAGATTCGCGAGGTGCGCGAAGTCGAGCCTGTCGATGGTATCGTTCGTCGTGTGGTAGTCGGTGCGCTGAAAGTCCGTGTGCCAGTTGAAGACGCTCAGGCCCGGAACACCGGCAAGCTGAAAGGGCCACTGGTGAGTACCGGTCGAAGGGCCGGCGAAGCGCCACCCTGGGGGCAGCAGCCCGTCCCGCTCGGCCCTGCGACACCAGCGGGTGGCGAAGCGGCGCAGCTCGACGGGGCCGAGGACCAGGAGCGGGAGCTCGGGGCGGCCCGATGCTTCGATGTCCAGGTAGAACGGCGCCGTGGATCCCCACTCGCGGTGCGCGACCGCGACCTGGCGCCACGCGCCGACGCACCATGGTGAGTCGTCGTCGAGCCGACCGAATTCCTCAGCGGTGTGGGAGACGAACCAGACGGGACGGTCCGGCCGCCACTCCGCCTCGACGAGCGCCTTGGCGATCGTCAGCATCGAGGCGACGCCGCTGGCATTGTCGAAGGCGCCGGAGAACCAGCCGTCGTGATGCGCGCCGACGACGATCGGAGCGCCGCGCTTCTCCGGGCAGAGAATGCCGACGACGTTCCGTCCCTGCGCCTGCCGATCGATCTCGACGTCCAGGACGACCGTGACCCGGGGCGCCCCGGACCGGCAGCGCTCGACCAGCTCAAGCGCGTCGGCCTTGCGGATCGTGACCAGGGGCGGCGCCGCGGGGTGCCACCTCCCCACCGACGTGCCCAGCGCGTCCGCGCCCTGGAACCGCTCCGCCCCATCCAGACACGAGAGGATGATGGCCGCCGCACCGCGCCTCCCCAGCTCGAGGCCGATCTCGCTGATCCACACCGACGCGCGCCGCCAATCGACCAGCGCGACCTTGCCGGCAACGTCCAGGCGGTCGAGACGGTCGCGCCGCCCGTCGCCGACGAAGACGAGCTCCCCGGTGACGCCGGAACGGCGAGTCGCCGGCACGCCTGCCATGGACGCGCCCTCAAACCGTCTGCCACCCGCGACGCCGACCGACGCGCCCCGAAACCGCCACGCGTCGACAGGGACATCCTCGAAGCCGACGCTCGACAGCCCCATCGCGCGCATCTCCGCGGCAACGAGCTCGGTGACCTCGTGCTCCTCCGGCGTGCCGGCGGCGCGGGAGCCCAGCGGATAAGACCCGACCGATGAGATCGCGCCCACGACGCGCCGCAACATGGCAACGTCAACCGGTATGTCGAAGCCTGCAACCTGTGCCGCGGGGCGCGCCAAGGAAGAACGGGGACGAGGCGTGGACCCGCTCATGAAGCGTCTCGCGTGCCGGTGCCCACAAAGGCTTCGACAAGGCCGTCCATGATCCTCTCAACGTGCGCCGGGAGCGGCTCCGGCCTATGGTCGGCCAGGATGCCGAGGGCCTTGCGCCGCGCCTTCTCACGCAGGTCGAGCGAGCCCTCGGCCTCCCACTGCGCCTGGGTGACACGGTTGAACATGGTGGGCTTCCACTGCAGGGCGCGCGCGTGGACCTTGGTGTGCCTGGTCCGCAGAAAGTCGCCGCCGGGGCCGACCGCGGCGACCACGTCGGCGGCCAGCGTGTCGTCGTTGACCGCGATGCCTTCGAACACGCGGCGGTTCATCGAGATGATCTCGTCGACGATGACCACGAGCTCGGGCGCGCACGTGAGCCCGAAGTCGAGGTAGCCGACATCGTGGTTCAGGTTGGCGCCGGCTTGCATCGAGAACAGGGTGACCTGGGTCGCGTCGATGGCCGCCTGGGCATCGACGCAGTGTGAGTCGCTGGCGCCGGCGAAGCTCCAGTTGGGGATGTCCAGCCATCGCGCCATCTCGAGGACGCCGAGATCGGTCGTGTAGCGCTCGGCGGCGTTGTACAGCGTCTGCAGGGTGCTCATGTCGAGCTTGCCCGAGGCCGAGCCGGTGATGAACGGCGCGCCCGGCCGGCGCAGCTGATGGATGACCAGGCCGAAGAGCGACTCGGCCACGCCCTGCATGATCTGGCCGGCGTGCGTGATCGGTGCGGTCGCACCCGCCATCGGCGCCGGCGCGTAGACGAGCGGGATGCCCCAGTCGGCGCAGAAGAGAAGCTTGTCGACGACTTCCACAGGATGCATGAGCGGGCTGACCGGCTCACCGTACTGGATGAAGTACGGCTTGGCGCGCAGCTCATCGGCGCCGCCGCGCAGCTCGCCGGCGATCTTCCACATGACATCGAGGTCGTCGCGCCCGGCGGCCGTCACGACCAGCGGCTTCGTGGTGTTGCTCACCATGGCGCGAAAGCTCTCGAGGTAGGCCGTGCGTGCCGGCACGTCCCGCGGATAGGCGCTCGACATGACGAAATCGATGTTCGGCAGGGCGTCGCAGAGGCGCGCCATACGGCCGACGTCGGCGAGCACGCTCAGGCGGCGCTCGCCGGTCTCGAGGTCGTAGGTGTTCATGAGGTCGGAGCCGGTGCCGAAGTACGAGCTGTAGCCGCCGAGACGCATCGCGAGCTCGCCGCTGCGGTCGTAGACGGGGATCATGGACGGCACGGTCGCGCGCGCCCCGGCCACGAGATCGCGCGGGATGCGGACCAGGTCTTCTCCCTCCACGGTGGCGCCGGCCCCGACGAGCAGCTCGCGCGCGGCGGCGTGCGGCACGGTCATGCCCACGTCGGCGATGACGCCCAGGGCCGCGTCGTAGATGGCCCGGCACTTCTCCTCCGAGAGGACCGTCATGCGGCCGCTGAGCCCGGGCGTGGGCAGGTCATTCATGGTGCGATCTCCTCCCCCACGCGAACGCCAAGGCGCTCCAGAACGGATGAGACGTCCTGAGTCGAGGTCCGCGGATTGATGGTGCAGAAACGGAGCGCGGAGCGGCCACGGACTCTCGTGGTGGTGACGACCGCGTACCCTGCCTCGGCGAGAGCGGCGGTCTTGGCAAGGTGCGCCTCATGATCGGCGCCCCGCCGGGCGAACGTGATGATCCCGAGCTGCGCCGGCGTCACGACCTGCCACCCGCGGTCACGGGCGATGACCCGCTCCGCGTGCTCGGCCAGCGCGATGCCGTGGGCGATGGCCGCGCTGAGGCGCTCGACCCCGTAGATGCGAAAGCTCAGCCACAGCTTGAGTGCACGCCCGCGTCTGGTCAGCTCGAGGCTGCGGTCGCGGAAGTCCACCTCCTCGTCCACCGCCGTCACGTCGGCGAGGTAGTCCGGCGACATGTGAAAGGCGCGCTTGAGCGCCCCGGGGCGACTGACGAGCAGGCAGCCGAGGTCGTAGGGCTGGAAGAGCCACTTGTGCGGGTCGAGGACGAGCGAATCGGCGCGCTCGATCCCCCTGAGGGCGCGCCGCCCGACGTCGCAGAGAGCGGCGGAGGCGCCGTAGGCGCCATCGACGTGCAGCCAGAGCCCCTCGGCCCGGCAGAGGTCGGCGATCCCGGGCAGCGGGTCTACCGCCCCCGTGTTCGTGGTCCCTGCGTTGGCCACCACGATGGCAGGGCGGCGCCCGGCCGCCCTATCCCCGGCGATGGCCGCGGCGAGTGCGGCGAGGGGCAGTCTCATGTCGCCGTCGGCGGCCAGGATACGCACCTCGTCGGCGGCGAAGCCGAGCGCCGGCAGCCCGCGCACGATCGACGCGTGGGTCTCGTCGGAGAGGTAGCAGACGCCCGCTCCGTCGTTCGCGCGAGCGGCCGCGAGCGCGGTCAGGTTGGCGAGCGACCCGCCACTCGTCATGACGCCCTCGGCGCCCTCGGGCAGGCCGAGCAATGAGCGCAGCCAGTCGAGCGTGACCAGCTCCACGGCCGCCGGTCCCGACCCGCCCGCCCACGAGGCGGCGATCGCATTGAACCCGGCGCCGAGCCACTCGCCGAGAACGCCGGCAAACGACGACGGGCCCGGGACGCGGGCAAAGTTGCGCGGGTGGTCGCCGTGCTGCATGTTCGCCAGGGCCACGTCCGTGAGGGTCTCCAGCGCCCGCAGGGGGTCAGAGCCTTTCTCGGGCGGCGGCCCGCCCAGAGCGGCGCGCAGCTGCGAGGGCGTCCCCGTCTGGATCGCGGGCTCGTCGGCGACGCTCTCGAAGTGCGCGATCACGCGATCGACGACCCAGTAGCCGAGCCGCCGCATCTCGGCGGCGTCAAGACCCAGCGGGTCCGGAGTGTTCATCGAGTCCGGCACTGTCTGCGACCCTCCTTTCAGCACAACGGGCCGGCGCCGCGCAGGCGATCACCACGTGCCGGTGGCGAAACACCAGAGGGGCGCCGCGACCGCGAGAGTGGAGACAAGAGCGATGATGAGCAGCGCCAGTACACGATGCCAAGATGAGCGTGACAGCATGTGGCGCCTCCCGCACAGATTGCGGCCTGATTCGCGTCCATTATGGACCCGCAGCCTCCTGCACGGCGACCCCGAGCGCGAGGTCCGCATGCCGCGCCTGCAGCTCGCGGCAGCGGGCAAGACCGGCGCCCGTCGGCGGCTCGGCGCGGTAGAGCCCCGCGAGCAGATAGTCGCGCGCGGCAAGCAGCGTGCCCGCGTCGCAGATGAGCGCCGCCGTCAGCGCGGCTCTTCGGCGACCGGCTCTGCCGTGACCTCGGCGGCGCTGCGGCCGGCGCGGCCCGTACCCGGGCACGAACACCGTCAGACGGCGCTCGTCCGGGGCAGGCTCGATGCAGCGGGCCGCCTCCCCGGTCGCGCGGGCGGCGCGACGGAGAGCCCCGACGCCGGGCCTTGATCCAGATCCTGCCCCGCGCCGAGCGCACCGGCCGCGACACCGACGAGCGCGTCCACGCAACGCTGCAACAGAGCCGCCGGATCCTCGCTTTCGAGACCGACGCCCGCCGTCAGCATCGGCTGCACCGAGGCAAGGCCCATGAGCGCCGCGCCCAACACCATCGCCACGACACGAGGATCAGCCCCGCCCGTGCCCGCCCCCTGTTCCTCGAGCCAGCTTGCCAGGATGCCCAGGGGCCGCAAGGGAGAACCGTCGAGCAGGCGCTCCGGGGCCAGACCGTCGATCTCGGCGCGCAGCATGAGAAGGAGAGAGGTGCGGCCCCCGGTCAGAACGTAGCTGAAGACCTCTCGGAGCGCCGCCAGCGAGGTGACGGTGTCCGCTTCGGGCCTCGCCATCGCGCTCATGGCCTTGGCCTCGCCTTCGAGGATCTGCGCCACGATGTCGTTCTTGGCGCCGAAGTAGCGATGCACGAGCGCGTGGTTGACCCCCGCCGCCGCAGCGATCTCGCGCACGCTGACCGAGTCGACGCCGCGCCTGGCGAAGAGGTCGCGGGCGGCCGCCAGTATCCGCGTGCGCGTGACGCTCGAAGAACCGCGCGGTGCGCCCATCGGCCGTTCCTCCCCTCTTGTCGCTCTCTCGGCCAGCGTTCGCAGTCGCTGCCCCAGCCGATGCCCTGGGACGCAAAGTGATTGTCCCCGGGCCACCTCTAGGCTACAGTCACCGCGAGGTGACTTTCAACGAAGGAGGACGTATGGACCTCACACGCAAGCAGTTTCTCGCGGCGTCCGGCGCCACAGCCGGAGCGTTGTGGGCGGCCAACGCGATGGGCGTGCCGGGCTTCGGCAGCCCAGACCAGGTCATGGCCGCGGGCAAAGCTTTCGACCCTGTGGCGCCACCCGGCAGCCCCACGCTGCCGCAGATGGCCGACAAGCTCATGCACAACAACTGGTACATCCCGGTCGAGCCGCTGGCCGAGGACGAGATCCGCGTGTCGTTCATGGGTACGGCCTTCGTCCCCCGCATCGCCCAGGCCGCCAACAGCGTCTTCATCGAGGTCGGTACCGGGCAGAGCTTCGTCTTCGACCTCGGCATGGGCACCCTGACCAAGTACCAGGCCATGGGCGTGCCGTACACGCGCATGCAGCACCTCTTCATCACGCACCTCCACGCCGACCACATGAGCGACCTGACTGCCCTGTACTGCTTCGGGCCTCCGCACGGGCGCGTGACGCCGATGCACGTCTACGGGCCCAGCGGGCCGAGGCTGAACGGCGCCGTGTACGAGAAGGAGGGGACCAAGGCCTTCTGCGAGGCCCTCTACGCGATGTGCGCCTGGCACCGGGAGGCCTTCAGCTTCCTGCCCACCGACCTCAAGCCGACCACGGAGAACCCGAACCCGGGAGGCGGCTACGACATCGTGGCGCACGAGTTCGACTACAGGGCTGAGGGCGCCGACGCCATCGCCTATCAGGACGACGACGTCACGATCACTCACTTCCCCGCCGCCCACGACCGCGACGGCTCGGTGAGCTACAAGCTCGAGTTCAAGGGCCAGAGTGTGGTCTTCAGTGGCGACACCAAGCCCACGACCTGGCTGCCAAAGTACAGCAAGGGTGTGGACGTCCTCATCCACGAGATGGCGCTCACGCCGCAGACCTGGGTCGAACACCAGTCGGACCTCTACCCCGGCGACGACGGCTACTCCACGAACCTCGCCGGGTCGATGGAGGTGCAGGCCAACTCGCACACCCCGGAGAAGGGATTCGGCCAGATCATGGCCAAGTGCAGGCCGCGCCTCGGCGTCATCACGCACTGCCATTTCAACCAGGACTGCTTCATCCCGGCGATGGACGCCGTGCGCAAGCAGTACGACGGTCCGCTCGCCTGGGCGATCGACGGCATGGTCATCAACCTGCGGCCCGGCCAGAACATCAAGCAGCGCATGTCGCTCATGCCCGACTTCGCCTGGGACCTCATGATCGCGCAGTACAGCTCCGACGAGCTGGAGCCGGCCAAGTACAAAGGGCCGTTCGCGCAGTACAGCGACTACACCATGGACCACATCCCACCGGAGTGGAAGAAGTGGCCGGCCGACGACGCTGAGTGACGCCGGCGAGCCACCGCCGAGAACGGCCGGCCGCCGCTGTGCAGCGGCCGGCCGTTCTCATAGGTGCGTGCTCCTCGCGGTTTCCGGCCGGCGGCGGCCGGCGTTCAGCCGCTGCGCCGCCGAGGCCGACCGCGCAGGCGCTGCGCACCCGACGGCCGCGCCTTGTCCCGCTCCGCGGGGTGGCCGTGGCCGCGCTGCCGCAGGTGAGCAAGCAAGTCGCCGCGGCGCGCGAAGGCCTCCCCGCAGGTGGCGCAGCGAAACGTGATCGGGGCGCCGAGGCGCGCGGCGCCGCAATCGTCGTGAAGCAGGCACAGGTGGTTGTCGAGGTCCCGCTGCGACTTGAGGGCCGCGCTGCAGATCTCGCAGTCGAAGGTCTTGGGAGTGGTGAGCGTGCGCACGTGGCATCGTCCTCTCGACGACTGGCCGCGTCCGCCGCCGGGTCTGCCCTCGCAGTCCCACGACGCCACGGCCACTTGACCGAGCAACTATGTATTCCCCCAAGTGGGGAATAGGGCACTTGCGCATCGAGCATGCGGCCGGCTCGATGATGCTCGATACCCACGGAGGTCCTGGCTACCGGCTCTCCAGCGCGAAGGTGGACTCGACCGGGACCTCCAGCTCCTCGAGGTCGATGCCCATGTTCGCGGCGACCATGCGCAGGGTGGTCTCCTGACAAGCCGCCAGGGCGGCGAGCAACAGGTCCGCGGAGCATGGCACGTCGCCGTCGCCGCCGACGGCGGGGTGTGCCCCGGCGCGAAACACGGCAGCGGGCACCGACTCGGGAGAGACGACGCACTGCAGGGGGTCAGCGAGATCGCCGCTGCCGCCCGTCACGCGCAGGACTTCCGGAGCGCTGTCGGGATCGTCGAGATAGCGCTGCCGGATCGGCGCCTGACGCGCGCGCACGTCTACCTTTGACGTGGGCATGTGGCCGCTCCTCTGTCAGGTCGATGGTCCGGGCTCGAGGGACCGCGGCTGAGGGCCGCGTAGCCACGGTTCCCGCAGCCCAAACAGTCAAACCGCAGTGGACCGCGCCGCTTCGGACGGTGACGGGCGCCGAGCTCAGGGGTGGCTCTCGGCCGGCGACTGCCGGCGCCGCTACAATGCAGCCACATCAGAGGAGGACGCGCCGACGGTACTCGACTGCCCTCGGTACGACCGCCGTCACGAACTTGGGGGGTTCAATGGAAGGGCCAGAGCCGTTCTGGATCAAAGGGGTGAATGGAACGCTCGTGGTGATGCCAAATCGCATCATCATCAGGCGGAAGCGTGCGCTCCTGCCTTTGCTCGGTCAAGGCCTCAGGGGGAACAAGGAGATCGCCATCGAGCAGGTATCCGGTACTCAGCTCAAAGAGGCGACCGCCTTCATCAACGGCTACATCCAGTTCTCGCTCCTGGGAGGCGCCCAAGCGAAGCGCGGCGGCTTTGAAGCCGCGCAAGATGAGGACTCGATCATGTTCACCAACAAACAGCAGCCGGGTTTCAAGAAGGCGAAGGAGCTCGTTGACCGCTATCGCGAGGCCGCGCGAAACGTAACGGGGTCAAGCCGGTGACGGAGGCCGTGACGGCGTCACCGGGCAGAGCGGAGCAGTGATCTCCCGACCACGATCGTGGTGCCGGCTACATGGTGATCACGACATTGCCGGTCTTTTGCCCCGTCTCGACGTACCGGTAGGCCTCGACGATCCGCTCCAGGGGCAGGCGTCTGTCGATGACCGCCCTGTACCTGCCCGCCTCGACGAGCTCCTTGAAGAAGCACACGTCCTGCCTGCTCACCTTGGGGATCGGGAACCTGATCTTCTTGCCGCCGATCCCCGGGGTCCACAGCGCGAGCAGCGGATTCTGCGCCAGAAAGCCGAGCTCTGACGAGAGGTAGCTCCCGCCCGGCTTGAGCAGCTTGCTGCACTTTCGGAACGAGCTCTTGCCGACCGTGTCGAACACGGCGTCGAACTCCTGACCGCACCTGGTGAAGTCCTCCCGCGTGAAGTCGCTGACCGCGGCGGCGCCCAGTGATCTCACCAACTCCAGGTTCTTCGTGCGGCACACCGCCGTGACGTCCGCCCCGTAGTACCTGGCGAGCTGCACGGCGGCGGAGCCGATGGACCCGTCGGCCCCGTTGACGAGGATCCGCAGCCCTTCCCGAGGAGGCGTCCTTCTGATGAACGCGAGCGCGAGCATCGCCCCGTCGCAGACGGCCGCCGATTCTTCGTAGTCCATGCTGGCCGGCTTCGCGGCGATGGCAGCGCTCTCCGGCAGGCACACGTACTCGGCGTGTGCGCCGAAGTGCATGCCGGTGAGCCCGAAGACCTGGTCGCCCGGCCTGAATGACGTGACGTCCCTGCCTGCCGCCTCCACCTCTCCGGCCAGCTCGCTGCCGAGGATGGTCGCCTTGGGCCGGGGGAGGCCGCTGACGACCCTGACGAAGAAGGGCTCACCGCGAAGAAAGCCGCAGTCGGTGCGGTTCACGGTCGTCGCACGGACGCGGATCAGCACCTCATCGTCCTTCGGAACAGGTCTGTCGACCTCCATGAGCCGAAGGACGTCCGGAGAGCCGTACTTCGCGTGCACGCTCGCCTTCATGCGGTCTCCGCTCGCCGGCGCAGGAAACGTACGGCCTCGAGCGCCGCCACCTGACCCTCGCCCACGGCCTTGGCCGTCTGATACGGCTCGCCCGTGCAGTCCCCTGCCGCGAAGACTCCGGGCACGCCGGTCTCCATGCGTCTGCCGACGGTCACGTGGCGGCCGTCGGAGGCCAAGCCTTCGAGAAGGGTACGCGGCGAGACGCTGTTCTTGTAGATGAACACCGCATCGGCCTGCAGGTCCTCGCCGGGCAGCGTCACGTGCATCTGGCCGTCCACTCGCGCCAGCCGTGTCGGCCGTGCTCCGGGCAGTACGCGCACGCCCTCCGGCAGGCGGTAGTCACCCTGGTAGAGGGGCAGGTAGGTGACTTCGACACCGAAGTCCTCGGCGAGAGCTGAGGCCTCCTCCTCACCCTCGGGGACGTAGCTGACAAAGGCCGCGCGGCGCCCCGCGAACAGCCTGCCGTCGCAGGTCACGCAGTAGCTCACGCCCTGACCGACGAGCTCCTCTTCACCCTCGATCTCGGCCTCGCGGTAGACGCCTGTGGCGAGCACCACGGCGCCGGCGTGATAGAACGCCCGCTCGCTGAAGACGACGAATCCGTCCGCATCGGGGAGGATCTTCGACGCCTTCTCGCCGATGACGGGCACGTCGTACTCGCCCAGGTGGCGCATGAACGCCGCCGCCAGCTCCTCTCCGCTCGCGGCGATGAAGCCGGCGTAGTTCGCGATCGAGTGCGCCTTGCGGATGAGGCCCGACGGCGCCTGCCCGGCGAGCACGGCCACGCTGCGCTTGCGGTTGGCCACATTGATGGCCGCCGAGACGCCCGCCGGCCCCGACCCCACTACGATGACGTCGTATTCTGACGCCTCGGCCGCGAGCTCATCCATGGGGTCCCTTCTTCCAGTAGTTCGAACCCCGTTCGGTCGGAGCTCGCCTCAACGAGGAATACCCCCCCACGGGCATCCGCGAAAACGACTAGAGGTGCTGCTCGATCTCGGCCGCGCTTGCCTGGTAGGGCTGCTTCATCCACCCTCCTCAGAAGAGCGTGAGCGATTCTCGCGCGGCGTGCGCCGACAGTCTGGACAAGATGGCCTCCGGCAGGAGATGTGCGTGCAGCTCACCGCGCAGCGACTCAAGTTCGTCTGTGGCTCGGGCAAGGCGTTCCTCGATCGGACGGAGAAACGCGCCCCATTGCCGAGGTGCCCGAAACGCTGAGCGGATTCGATCGTCGCACAGGTCTGGACGCCCTGTGGCAAGGCTGCGTACGGTGTCGGGTCCACCAGAGAGCTGAGTCGGTATGCTTTCCCCTCGCCACCTGTGGTAAGAAGAGGCTCGGCAGGATGGCGCGTCATCCGGGCGCCGCCGCCGACCACCGGAGGAGAGGCTCACGCATACCCGGCGAGGAATAGCGCAGCCAGAGAGTGGCCCTTTGGGGCTGACGTGCGACCGAGGCAGCGAGTGAGCGCGCGCGGAGGGCGCGGCGCAGTGGCGCGCCGTGACGCGCAAGGCTGCCCGAACACGCGCCGCACCCGGGCAGCGCTCGCTGCCACCGCGGCGACCCTCTGCCTCAGCCTGTTCCTCGCCGCCTGCGGGCAGAGCGCCGCACCCTCCGCCACGTCGAGCCCCTCGCCCTCTCCCTCCTCCTCCACCCCGACCGCCCACATCTCCATCAAACCCGGAGGTGGCAGCCAGAGCGCCAAGCCGCAGAACGGTATCACCGTGCAGGTGCGCGGCGGCACGCTCGTCAACGTGAGCGTCAAGACGTCCGGCGACGACGTGAAGGGGGCGCTCAACGACTCCGCCACCTCCTGGCACAGCCATTGGGCGCTCAACACCGACACCCGCTACACGGTGAAGGTCACGGCTCTCGATGACGCCGGACGCACCGTCGTCAAGACCGGCAAGTTCCGCACGCTGAAGCCCAAGGCCACGTTCTCGGCGCAGATCTTCCAGGGACAGGGCCTCACCTACGGCGTCGGCATGCCGGTCATCCTCCAGTTCAGCGCGCCCATCACGAACAAGAAGGCGGTGGAGGAGTCGCTGCACCTGTGGGCCTCCAGGCGCGTCGACGGGGCCTGGTACTGGGACAACAGTTCGACCCTCTACTTCCGCCCGCGCGCCTACTGGCCGCAGCACACCAAGGTGCGCTTCGTCGGCCACCTCGACGGCGTGGAGGGCGCGCCCGGCGTGTACGGCGTGCACACCGTCAGGCAGGACTTCGAGATCGGGGAGTCGCTGATCGCCGTGGCCAGCGCGAGCGCTCACCACGTGCGCATCTACAAGGACAAGCGCCTCTGGGCCACCTGGTCCATCAGCACCGGGCGGCCCGGCAAAGACACGCCCAACGGCGCCTACCTGACGATTGAGAAGCAGAACCCGGCCCACATGGTGGGGGCCGACTACGACATCATGGTGCCGTGGTCGGTGCTCTTCACGTGGAGCGGCAACTTCATGCATGCCGCCCCCTGGTCGGTGGGCTCGCAGGGTTACGCCAACGTCAGCCACGGCTGCGTGAACCTCTCGCCGGAGCACGCGCAGACCTACTACGAGCTCGCCGTGCCCGGCGACCCGGTCACCGTCACCGGCAGCCCGGTGGCCGGCAAGTGGGGCGACGGCTGGACCGTCTGGTTCCTCTCCTGGAGCGAGCTGCTGCACGGCAGCGCGCTGCACAAGGCCGTGAAGGTCGGCCCGAAGGGCAGCACGTTCGTCAAGCCGTCCTCGCTGCCGAAGTCGAAGGCCAAGGCCCCGGTCGGCAAGCCCAAGATCGGGAACGCGCAGGCGTCGTAACGCGGCGACGAGGGGCGCCTGACGGTCGCCGGCTTGGGCATCGGGCGCCCGCGCCCGCCGACCGATGCCGGCGCCGCGGAGGCGCGGATGAGCGCGACTCAGACGCTCAGCGCCTCCCCGCGGATCTGCTCGTAGACCTGAGTCATGAGGTAGCGGCTGACGGCGCGGCGGAAGTCGGTGTCGTCGAGGAACCGCGCCGTGAGCGACTCGTTCTGTTCCATGCGCCCGATGAACAGGCCTTCAAGGGCCTTGTCGAAGACCAGCTTGAAGGCCTCAAGCGGGTTGGCGGTGGCGGCCTGCTGGAGCTGCTCGTCAGCCACGGCTTCCTCACGGATCTGGCTGAAGAAGAGCTCGTCGGCGGCGGTGAAGGTCGTGCCGAAACGCTCATTGATGATCTCGATGAGGGTCGAGAGCTCGACCTTCTCGTCTTCGACCACGCCGGTGCCGACCGCGGTGGGGCCGTCGAGCGGCTCGGGCTGGTCGGGCTGCAGCGGGATCCTGCCCTCGCTCATCTTCTGCATGCGGTAGTACCGCAGCGAGACCTCGTCGTCGAAGTGATACCGCGGGCCGCTCGCCCGACGCGGCAGCTTGGGGATGAGAAAGCGCACGTAGGTGTAGAGCTTCTCGAGGTCGCTATCACCGTAGGGGATGATCTGCGAGAGGAAGGCGTAGAGGCTGCGGAAGGCGATGAGCCGGCCGCGGAATTCCTCGCACTCCTCGGTGCCGGCGGCTGGGGAGGCGCCGGCGGCCGCTGCCGAACCGGCGCCGTCGCCGCTCGCGGCGCGCTCCGCGAAGCGCTGCACCGCCTTGTCGAGCCAGGCGTTCATCCTGGCGTGGTCGCCGGGCGTCTGGCTGGCCTTGGGCGCGAAGAACACGCCGCAGAAGCCCTCGCCGTCTTCGGCGTAGTAGATCTGCGCTGCATTCAGCTGCGCCTGCAGCGCGTAGAGCTGCTCGGGAGTTGCTCGCTCACCAACTTCGGCGACCTCGTAGTAGGGCTGGAAGGAGCGGTAGATCTCCTCCGCGTCGTTGACGAAGTCGAGGACGAAGGTGTCCTCCTTGCCGGGGGTGACGCGGTTGAGGCGTGAGAGCGTCTGCACGGCCTGCACGCCCGAGAGGCGTTTGTCCACGTACATCGTGTGCAGGAGCGGCTGGTCGAAGCCGGTCTGGTACTTCTCGGCGACCAGCAGCACCTGGTAATCGTCGCCGGCGTACTTGCCGGGCAGCTCCTTCTCCTTGATGCCGTCGTTCATGCCGACCTCGGTGTAGGTGAGGCCGGGCACGTCGGGGTCGACGACCTCGCCGCTGAAGGCGACCAGGGTCTTGATGTCGCCGTAGCCGTGCGCGGCCAGGTAGGCGTCGAAGGACTGCTTGTAACGCACCGCGTGCAGGCGCGAGCCGGTGACGACCATCGCCTTGGCGCGGCCGCCGATCTTGTGGCGCGTATGGGCGCGAAAGTGCTCGACCATCACCTCGGTCTTCTGGGCGATGTTGTAGGGGTGCAGGCTCATGTAGCGGGCGAGGGCCTTGGCGGCCTGCTTCTTCTCGACCTCGGGGTCGTCCGCGGTCGCTTTGATGAGGCCGTAGTAGGTCCTGTAGGTGGTGTAGTTGGCGAGCACGTCGAGGATGAAGCCCTCCTCGATCGCCTGGCGCATGCTGTAGAGGTGGAAGGGGACAGGCTTGCCGTCCACGCCCGGGCGGCCGAAGACCTCGAGGGTCTTGTACTTGGGCGTCGCCGTGAAGCCGAAGAAGCTGAGGTTCTTCTGGCGGCCGCGGGCTGCCATGGCCTTGATGACCTCCTCTTCGTAGTCATCAAGGCCCTCACCCGCGGCCTCCTCGGCGGCCTGCTCGGCGAGGTGCGCGCCGGCGAGCACGTCCTTCATCCTCTTGGCGCTCTCGCCGCTCTGCGAGTTGTGCGCCTCATCGACGATCACCGCGTAGCGGCGCTTGGGCAGCTCGCCGATCGTCCCGGTGACGAAGGGGAACTTCTGCAGCGTGGTGATGACGATCGGCGTACCGGCCTCGAGCGCCTCGGCGAGCTGGGATGAGCTCTCGTCGATGCGCTCGACAACGCCCTGCTTGTGCTCGAACTGGTAGATCGTGTCTTGCAGCTGCTTGTCGAGCACGCGGCGGTCGGTGACCACGACGACGGAGTCGAAGACCTTCACGTCGTCGCCTGAGTGCAAGCTCGCGAGGCGGTGCGCCAGCCAGGCGATGGAGTTGCTCTTGCCGCTGCCCGCCGAGTGCTGGATGAGGTAGCTGCGGCCGGCGCCGCCCCTGCGCGCGTCTACTTCGCAGGCACGCACGCAGTCGAGCTGGTGGTAGCGTGGGAAGATCATCGTCTCGCGTTTGATCGCTCGGCCGCCGTGCCTCTTCTCCTCGACCTGCAGGTGCAGGAAGCGCGCGAGGATGTCCATGAGACTGTCGCGCGCCCACACCTGCTCCCAGAGATAGGCGGTCTTGTGGCCGCCGGGGTTCACGGGGTTGCCGGCGGCCGTGCCGTTGCCGCGGTTGAAGGGCAGGAAGCGCGTGGCCTTGCCCTCCAGCTTCGTCGTCATGTGCGCCTCGTCGGGGTCGACGGCGAAGTGCACGAGGGCGCGCAGCTTGAAGCGGAAGATCGTCGCCACGGGGTCGCGATCGCTCTTGTACTGCCAGACAGCGTCGCGCCAGGTCTGGCCGCTCATCGGGTTCTTGAGCTCGGCGGTGACGATGGGCAGGCCGTTGAGGCTGAGGACGAGGTCGATGGAGCTCTCGCTCGCGGGGTCGTACTTGAGCTGGCGGGTGACGGTGAGGCGGTTCGCCTCGTACAGCGCCTGCGTCTCGGGGTTCATGCCGTGGGCGGGGGCGAAGTAGGCGAGGCGGAGCTGCCTGCCGTAGCACTTGAAACCGTGGCGCAGCACGTCGAGCGACCCGCGGGCCGCGAGGGCGCCCTGGAGGTTGTCGAGGACGGTGGCCTCGGTCTGCCGGCCAAGGAGGCCTTCGAGCTTGGCCCAAGTCCTGGGCTGCGAGCCGCGCAAAAAGGCGAACAGCTCGCCGCGGTCCAGGGCAAGCTCCCGGTCGAACGCCTCGGGGTCGCCCTTGAGAAAGCCGCCATGGGTAAGCAAGCTCTCTTCGATGGCGGCCTCGAAGGCGATCTCCCTGTGATCGGCCGGCATCAGACCCCTTGCGTCAGCCCCACGGCCCTCCGGCGGGCCAGTGCTTCACGAACGGCTCGCCGCGCGCGGCGGCGAGATAGGGCTCGGCGAGGAAACGCCGCAAAGCGGCGACCACCTCGCCGAGCTCAACGGGGTCGACGCGCGCCTTGCGCACGAACGCGCCCCATTGTGTGAGCTTCGCCGGATCCAGGGCGAACTCCTCGCCGAACGTGACCGGCAGCATCGGGGGAACTGCGCCGCCGCGGCTCCCAAAGGTCGCCGAGATCGCCGCCACCAGCGGCTCGCCTGAGAAGGTGAATCGCTGAGAGAGGGCGCGCACGTCGCAGAGATCCTTCATGCGGCTGTTGCCCAGGCCATGCTGCACCATCGCCTGCAGTTTCTCGGCGACAACGGTCTCGCGCCGATACGCGCGGATGACCGGAGCGGGGAAGTCCAGCAGAGTGGGGTAAACCAGCCGCACGGCCTCGGGGACGACAGCGTCGCCGAAGCCCACATCGATCTGCAGCGGCAGCCGCGACTTGCCGAGTCGTGACTGGATATCGGCGCGGAACCCGGCGAAGTCGAAGGCGCTCCGGATCGGCGTGACGGTGATTGCGCCGGGGTCGAACTCCAGGCCGTCCGGCTCGACGCGACAGAGGCAGATGTCACGGAAGGTGAGAATCAGGTCGTCGGCGCCCTCTTCAACGAGGCTCAGGAAGTCGATGTCGCGGGTGTGCCGGTGGGGGTCGTCCTCCCAGGCGATGAAGAGCATGGCGCCCTTCAGGATGAACCGGTCGGCGCTCTGCGACATGGAGAGCCGATAGAGGAAGCGCTCAGCGACGAACTCGAGGAGCAAGGCCTCGTAGTTGCCCCCCGTCTCATGGAATCGCCGCCTGAGGCGCCCGTGTACCGAGGCGGCGAGGTCGCTCGGCGGTTGCCTCGTCACGCGACAGCCTCGAGATAAGGCCGCATCACGTTGGTCATGCGGCACACAGCGGCATGCTCCATGAGCTCGTCATTGGTGCAAGCACGCTTGCGGCGGCAATCGCGCAGCGCTTCGATGGCGATTTCCACGCCGATCTTATGGCGGAACTTGAAGCAGTCGACCACCGTCTTGGCGGGGCTGGTGATGTGCACAGGTACGCCCTCGATGAGGTGATCCTCGACGCCGGTAGAGAGTGCTGCTGCCGAGAAGCGAACGACCCGCACCGGCACGGGCGCAAGCTGCGGCCGCCAGGCCGTGGCGCTGATGGCCAGCCACGTCTCGCGTGGGAGCTCGCTTGTCAGCTCGTGGAAGAGCAATGCGGAGAGCAGACAGACGACGCCGTGAGGCACGCGCGCCGCCACGGCGGCCAGGGAGTGGTGCGGCTCCCACTCCGCGTCCGCGGCCATGTACAGGCCGCGGCCGATGCGCTCCGCCAGGCCGCGCTCGACCAGCCGGCTGAGGTACTTGCGCGGAATGCCGATGGCTTCGACGTCGCGAGCCCGCACGACGCCCTTGAAGTGCAGGAAGTCGAGCAGATCGAGTGGGTTGGAATCGTCCATGCCGGTAGTGTCTCATACCATCGCTAAAAAACAAGATATAAATATGTAATGGGACAATGGCGGGATCGCTTGGCCGCGATTCTGGTCCCGACATCAGGCGATCATCCGGAATCAGCAGTCAACGTCACCCGCCGCGGGCATTGTCATCTCGCGGTGCATCACGGAGCCATGCAGTCTGCGGAAATGCAGTCGGAGCGTCGTGAATTGCGTCCAGCGAGCCGCGCGCGGCGAGGGCGTCGAGGAGGTGGTCGAGCACGGTGGCCTCGGTCTGCGCTCGAACGCCTCGGGGTCGCCCTTGACCCTTGAGAAAGCCGCTATGGGTGAGCAGGCTCTCTTCGATGGCGGCCTCGAAGACGATCTCCCTGTGATCGGCCGGCATCAGACCCCCTGCGTCAGACCCACGGCCCTCCGGCGGGCCGGTGCTTGGCGTGCCCCTTACGCGGCCTAGTGTTGCATATCGTAAATGTCTTGTAGTAGGATTCCCTCATCCGGTGGCATCACCGAAGGAGGCCGTCCATGGCTACAGCGCGGAAGATCGAGCTGACGACGGAGGAGGAGCAGACCCTGCGCATGTGGACGCGCGCCGGGACCACCGAGCAGCGCCTCTCGCGGCGAGCGCAGGTCATCCTCTGCTGCGCGGAAGGGCTGCGGATCAGGGAGACCTCCGAGCGGTGCGGGCTCAGCCAGCTGAGCGTCTTCAAGTGGAAGAAGCGCTTCCTCGAGAAGCGCCTCGACGGCCTTGCCGACGAGCCGCGCCCGGGCCGGCCCGCGACCATCAGCGCGGCGCAGCGCCTCGCCGTGCTCGACCTTGCGACCAGCACGCCGCTGGAGGGCAAGACCACCTGGAGCATGACGGACCTCGCCCGGGAGAGCGGCCTCTCGCGGGCCACGGTGCACCGCATCCTCACCGAGGCCAAGCTGAAGCCGCACAAGACCGAGTACTGGTGCGGCAGGAGCCCCGACCCCGAGTTCGAGGCCAAGCAGGCGGCCATCCTCGGCCTCTACCTGAATCCCCCCGAGAACGCGCTCGTGCTCTCCGTGGATGAGAAGAGCCAGATGCAGGCGCTTGACCGCACGCAAGCCGAGCTACCGATGAGGTCCGGCGAGCCCAAGCGCCTGACCGCGACCTACAAACGCAACGGCACGACCTGCCTGCTGGCCGCGCTCTCGGTGCATGACGGCGAGGTCACGGCGCGCTGCCGCGACAAGAACGATCAGGTGACCTTCCTCGCCTTTCTCAAGGCGCTCTACCGCAAGTACCCGCGCAAGAAGCTCTACGTGATCTGCGACAACCTCTCGGTGCACAAGGCCAAGGACGTGAAGGAGTGGGCGGCCAAGCGGCGGCGCCTGACGATCCTCCACACGCCCACCTACGCCTCGTGGCTGAACCAGGTGGAGATCTTCTTCAACATCTTCACCCGCGAGGTCATGAGGGGCGGCGTGTGGAGCTCAAAGAAGGAGCTCATCGACCAGGCCATGTACTACATCAAGTGCTACAACGAGAGCGCGACGCCCTTCGCCTGGAACTACACGGGCAAGCCGCTGACGGTGTGAATATGCATAATGAACTTCAGGAACGCAACACTAGTAAGCGCGGATATCCACCTGGACCCCGGAAGCTGACGCTTCCTCAGCCATCTGCAGCAGCCGCGCGCTGGTGGCCTCGTCAAGGTACTCCTCGCCACACGTATCGCAGACCGCTGCCGGGACGCTCTTCACGACGAACGTCAAGCCGTCGCGTTCAAGCGTCACGGTGGTCGCACCGCTGCGCGTTTCGCCCTTCCGGCAGATGGAGCACATCATGTCCTTCGCCTCCTGAGGTCGTCGCTCCACAGCGCGGCGTCCGGCTCGTTAACCGTGATGACGACCAGCTCGTCGTCAACGGCGTTGTCGGCCACCACCACGTGGAGGGGCCTCGACTCGCACCATGCCAAGACGAGCCGGCTCGGATACGGCCTGTCGTTTGGGTACTCGTCGATGCTTTCGGCGCTGGCGAGAGCTTGGCGCACGTCCTCAACGCTCAGCTGCCGCTCGAACATGCGCTGCACTGCATGGACTCGGAAGACCAGTCGCGTCACCAGCCACACCTGCGCTCGAAGTGATGCCACGTGCGGCGCAAGCATACAGAACACGCCTCAGATTGAAGCAGCCTTCGCGGAGCCGGCGGCGCACTGCCGCGCCGGCGGGGCGGACTCACCTCCCCGAACCTCTCACAGCAGCGACTCGAGGTACGGCCGCATCACGTTGGTCATGCGGCAGGCCTCCGCGTAGCGCCACAGCTCGTCCATGGTCGTGAGACGGCGGGTCCAGCAATCCCGCAGTGCCTCGAGGGCGACATCGAAGCCCACCGTGCTCCGGTACTTGAAGCAGTCGACCACCGTCTTGCCGGGGTCGAAGACCGCGACGTCCACACCCTCGACGGCGTGGTGTTCGACGCCGAGCGCCAGCGTCGCGGCAGAGTAGCGGATCAGGCGCAGTGCCGACCCGCTCTCGCGCGGAGCCCAAGCCTTGCTGCCGATGCCGATCCACACCTCCCAGGGGAGCTGCGTGGTGATGTCGTGAAAGCGAAGCGCGGACAGAAGGCAGATGACGCCCTTGGGTACGCGCTTGGCCGCCTCGGCGAGCGCGTGGCTCTCGGTGTACTCCGCGTCCGAGGCCACGTACACGCCGCGGGCTACCCGGTCCACGAGGCCGCGCTCCACAAGCTGGCTCAGATGCTTTCGTGACACGCCCTGAGCCTCGAGATCGCGGCTGCGAACGACGCCCGCGTGGCGGACGAGCTCAAGAGCATCGTCTGAGGTGTAGCGCATCATTGGATGATTATCCCAACTCATCGGTGCTTGTCAACAACTGTCGAGGTTTTGGGAGCTGCAATCCTGTGTCCGTGCGGGGCCGCCCGCATGTCGATCTGACCACCGACGCCGCGAGGTCGGCTGGCCCGAGCGGTCACCCGACGCCTTCCACGTACGGCTGCACCACGGTCCTCAGGCGGCACGCCATGGCGTATCGCAGCAGGTCGGCGTCATCGCAGAGGCCGGCCTCCCGGCAGTCACGCAACGCCTCAACTGCGACGTCGACTCCGATCCTGTTGCGGAACTTGAAGCAGTCGACGACGGTCTTGGCCGCGCTGTAGACCCTCACGTTCACGCCCTCGATGAGGTGCTCGTCCACTCCCTCGCTGAATGAGGATCCCGAAAACCGCATGATGCGCAGTTGCGGGACGCGGACCCTGGGCTTCGCTGCGTGCCTGTCGATGGCCATCCAGACCTCGAATGGGAGTTGCGTGGTGAGGCCGTGAAGACGCAGTGCGCTCAGCAGGCAGACCACCCCACCAGGGACCGCCTGTGCGGCCAGAACGAGCCCGTGGTTCTCGGTGACCTGCGCGGGATTGGCCCGGTAGAGCCCCCGACCGACACGCTCCACAAGGTCGCGCTCCATGAGCCGGCCGAGGAGGCGGGGGGAGATGCCAGCGGCTACCAGGTCGCGAGGGCGGATCGCGCCTGTGGAGCGCACGAGCGCAAGCGCCCTGTCTGTGTCGGAGAGAGTCATCAGGCTCCCGTGTGACCGAAATGATTTGCACTTGTCACTATGTGCGAATCTTTTCGGACAGTCCAGAGTGGCGCCAGTGACACCCTCACCAAGGTGCACGACAGTCACGCGACAGCCTCGAGGTACGGCTGCATGACGCGGTTCATGCGGCAGATCTTGCCGTACTCCCACAGCTCGTCGTTGGTGCAGGCCTGCTTGCGGCGGCAGTCGCGCAGCGCCTCGATGGGTATCATGTCTCTTGAGAATCCGCGAAACGGGAGGCATCGATGAAATACCGCGTCCTCGTGGAACAAGACGAAGATGGGGTCTTCGTGGCTGAGGCGCCGTCTCTTCCGGGGTGCGTCTCCCAAGGGGCGACGCGCGCGCACGCACTGCAGAACATCCAGGAGGCCATCCACGCGTATCTGGAGAGCCTCGAAGCACACGATGAGCCCATTCCCCCATCGATCTCCGAGGAGGTCGTGGAGGTTGCGGTGTGAGCGTCCTGCCTCGGGTCTCCGGTCGTGAGGTGGTGGCCGCGTTGGCCCAGGCCGGCTACGAGAAAGACAGGCAGCGAGGCAGCCACATCGTCATGCGTCAGACTGCCCCTCCACACCGGAGGATCACGATCCCCGATCACCATGAGCTGGCCAAGGGCATGCTTCGCGCCATCGTGAGGGAGGCGGGTCCTACGGTGGAGGAGCTCAAGGATCTGCTCTGAGTCGGCGCCGGACCGCGTATCCCACTCCACGCGAATGACGTCCGCGCTGTCGGCGGACCGGGTGACAAGCGGCTTTGCGTGACATGACCATCCCCACCGTCGCTCAGGCGCCGATGAGCCACGAGTGGGCGCTCGGCGGATGCACGGCCGGCAGCGCCCGCGGCGGCCGCGGCGCGGGGTAGTGCGTAAGGGGAAGACAAGGATTCCTTGACTGTCGCCTCGCCCGCGGCCGTTCGCAGGCTCGCTCGCCGGGGGGAAGATAAGGATCCGCCGCCATTCGTTATCTTCCCTCGCAGTACTACCCCGCCTCGGCGACTCCGGCGCGCGGGGCCCTCCATGACCGCCTTCTCGCCGCTCGTCGATCCCGGGACTCAATGCGCAACCGGGCGGATGGGGATGGTCATCTCGCTTGAAATCTCCAATGTAACTTTTGATATTTCATGGTAGATGACCTATTCTGCGCTCATGGACCTCGTCCCCAGAACGCAGGACTTGCGCGCCGTGGAGAGCCTGCTGGCCACCTTCCCCGTCACGGCCATCCTCGGGCCACGGCAGTGCGGCAAGACCACCTTGGCCCGGGCCTTCAAGGCCGACCACTCGTTCGACCTCGAGAACCCGCGCGACGTGGCGAGGCTGGAGCAGCCGCAGCTCGCCCTGGAGGATCTGACGGGGTTCATCGTCATCGACGAGATCCAGCGTCTGCCGGACCTCTTCCCCCTGATGCGCTACCTCATCGACCGCGAGGCGGGGCAGAGATACCTGATCCTCGGCAGCGCGTCCCGTGACCTGGTCCAGCGCGGCTCCGAGACGCTCGCCGGGCGCATCGCCTTTCATGAGCTGGGCGGCTTTCGCCTGAGCGACCTGGGCCCCGACAGCGTGACCGACCTCTGGGTTCGCGGCGGTCTGCCGCGGTCGTTCCTGGCGGCGACGGAGGATGAGAGCCTGATGTGGCGCCGGCAATACATCTCCACCTTCCTCGAGCGGGACATCCCGCAGCTCGGCATCACCATCCCGGCGCACACCCTGCGGCGCTTCTGGACGATGCTCAGCCACTACCACGGGCAGATCCTCAATTACTCGGAGCTGGGGCGCTCGTTCGGGGTGTCCGACATGACGGTGCGCAAGTACTGCGACATCCTTGAGGGCGCGTTCATGATCAGGCTGCTGGCGCCGTGGACGGCCAATGTCGGCAAGCGGCTGGTGCGGCGCCCCAAGCTGTATGTACGGGACACCGGCCTGCTGCACTCCCTCTTGTCGCTGGACACGCCGGCGCAGCTGCAGTCCTCGCCCAAGGTCGGGGCGTCGTGGGAGGGCTTCGCTCTGGAATCCATCGCGCGAACGCTGGACAGGGTGGACGCAGAGCTCTTCTTCTGGGGCACGCACGGAGGCGCCGAACTGGACCTGTTCTGGCAGTGGGGCGGCCGCAACTGGGGCGTGGAGATCAAGTACCAGGACGCTCCGCGCATGACTCGCTCGATGAAGGCGGCCATGGAGGATCTGGAGCTGGCCGCCCTGTGGGTCGTCTACCCCGGGCGCAGCGCGTATCGGCTGGCGGAGAACGTCATGGTGCTGCCGCTGCGCGATATCGGAGCCAGCTGGAGCTACGAGCTGTAGGCGGCGGCTGAGCGGCAAGCGCCTGCGGCCTGCCGCCGAGCCGACCGCGCGGAGACGTCGATCTGGCCGGTGACAGCGGCGGTGATGAGGGCGGAGCGGTACTCCTGAAGCCGAGCGATGGCCGTTTGAGCGGCGGTCGATAGCTCCGACAACGTCTCCGAGTTCGCACCAACGAAGCCAATCAAGCGCCGCTGCTCGGCCAGCGGTGGAAGAACCACTACCAGATTCCGGACGTCGTCGAGATTGAGGCCGACCTTCGTTCCGCCCTGCAACAGCATTGGGAACTGGCGTTGCCCAACGGCGGAATGAACACACAGTGCCAGCCAGCGTGGAGCAATGACGCGTTCGCGCGGCCTCGTGAGTGCCGTGTGCTGGTTGACGTAGGCCTCGCCAATTCCCTCCGGCACAAGCCCCACCGTCCCGATGTCGGCGGTGATGGACACCAGAACGTCCCCAGGCTTCACCCTCGTTCGTTCTCCCTCGCTTCCGGCAGGCGGACTCACATGCTGGAGCTGCGAAAGGTCGAGATCCACGGAGCTGCGGTCGAGGTTCGTGATTCGAATGAACACCGGGCCATCATCCGAGTAGAACTCTGCCCATCCTCGCGAGCCGCTGGTCACGAACTCGGTGACCTGCTTCAGTCGCCGCACCTCCCATGCGGCTGGAATGCCGCCCAGCCACTCGATGCCGGAGTCCTTCATCGGCACATCGGGGTCGAGGCCCTTGGTGACGGCGTTGCTGATGAGGGCGGTGCGCTTCTCCTGCAGCAGCTCGATCAGCCGCTGCTTCTTGGCCACCAGCGCGTCGATCCTCTCCGTCTCGCGGTCGAGGAAGTCGGCGATGGTGCGCTGCTCGTCAGTTGGCGGCACGCCGACTGGCCTCGCCGCCATCCTGCTGAGGTTGACCCGTGCGCGCGTCGAGCCCGTCGTCGACACCGCGGCAAACGCGGGAGCTGTGGCGGACAAGTGGTGCGCCAGAAAGGCGGGGTGAACGAGCCTGGGATCGAGCCGGAAGCGAAAGACATCGGCCTTCACCATCGCGGGCCCCAGCGAGTCTGGCGCAACGCATGCTCGACCGACGGGATGGCCTTCGTCACCGAGTCCAGCAATGAGCAGATCGCCCGACTGAACGTCGTGATCCCCAAGCTCCCTTTGGTAGTAGTCCTCACTGATGAAGGCCGCGTTCGAGTCTACGAAGTGGGCTGACGGAGCCGATATTCTGGAGCCGGATGACGCGGCGCCCAGAGTCCCGGTAGTTCTCGAACTTGAGGCCGCTGCCGAATGGGCCGTCGCACCTTGACGTCGTGAGCCTGGAAAGGGAAGTGACGGCCCAATGACGTGGAAGGCTCGAGAGCCACGGAGGCACTCGGCTGCTGGCGTTCGGCTCGGCACCGGATCCCCTATCGCGGATGGAGCGCGGCATGGCTGCCTGGGAGTCGGGAGTCACCATGCCGGACGCTCTCACGCGTCCGTCGCGTCGAGGATTGACGCCAGGCGTGACGGGCTCCACACCTGCTCGGCGAGCAACCGATAGAGCTGCTGCCGCTTCTCGAGGGCCGCCCTGTCAAAGTGCTCGATCGGCTCGAAGGGTAGGCCGCTTTCATCTCGGAAGCGAAGGAAGCCGGGGTTGTGGACGTAACACTTGGGATGCAGCGACTGCGCGAGAAGGTTCTGCCCGTAGTAGTGGGGCAGCTTCTCCTCGTAGGGGAGTGCCCCGTAGCTCGCGTTGAAGCTCTTCGGCAAGAGCAGCAAGGCTCCAACACGGTTGCGGTGCTCGGCGAAGTCGGTGACCTGAGGGAAAGCCTCCACGAACTGCTGCGGCTTGTTCGCCCAGATGTGCTCGACCTCGTAGGCCTTCTTGCCCGACGTGACCGCGTACTCCGGATACCGCGCAGCCGCCCCGGATGCGACCTCGACGTGCTCGATCATCCGGGCCAGCAGATGGTGGATGCCCCAGCGGTTCATGCCGTGCAGACGAAAGGCGTCGTTGCTCGCAAACGTCTCGGTCTCCGAGGTGAGCCGCTCGGTGAGCACGTCCGCCATGGCCTCAGGGTCCTTGCGCCGCGCATCCTTCATCACCTGGAACATCGTGTAGCGGATGGTCGACTGCGCCACGCTGCGGTAGTTCCACAGGCGACGCGCGAGCCAGATGTCGAGGAAGGCGGCCATGATGCGCACCTTCTTCGTGATGGTCGCCTCATCGTCGCCGACGTCGAGCGGCGCGAGCAGCAGAGCGGGCTGCATGCTGAAGCCATACGACCAGTTCGAGAAGACGCGTTCGAAGGGCGATCGGGGATGGCTTCCGTCCAAACGCACCTTGCTGTACTGGCGCGCGTAGAAGCTCATCTGAGTCTGGATGAAGGCGATTGAGTCGGCGCTCTTCTTGAGCCCAAGATGCTCGTGGCGGTCACGCACCCAGCGATGGAACTCGGTACCGATGCGGTCGTAGTCCTGAGGCTTGGCGCCCTTCTTGCCCTCGCGGATCGTGTCCGCGTGCTGGCTGCGCAGCCACGCCTTGAAGAAGTCGGCGTCCTCCTCTTTGCCCTCGCCGCCAAGATTACGGAACTTCTCCATCCAACTCTTCCACTCGTCGTTGGCGAGCACGCGGGCCGAGGAGTCCTTGATGTTGGCGAGCAGGTAGCCCTTGAGCATGTCGGTCGCCCGCAGTGAGAGCCCGCGGTCGTTCATGGTCTCGAAGATCGTGTAGGCGTCCTCGTCCGAGTAGGCGGTGATCTCAACGAGGTGCACGTTCTCGATCAGCCAGTAGATGAAGGCGATGAGCTCCGGGCTGTCCGCGTCGTAGGGGAACGCGGTTTGAATGTCGACGAACCGCCGGATGATGTTCTGCACCGATTCCTTCTGGCCGTTCTCGTCGGGCACGCCACCGGCGAATAGCACCTCCATACAGGCTGTGCGTTCCTCGACGTCGAGGTTGAACGACTTGCGCCCGAATTCATCCGAGAAGATGAGGTCGTCGATGGAGGCTCTGTCCTCGTTCTCCTGTTGCAGGATGTTCAGGTGGATGAGGAGCAGCGTGAGCGTGGTCAGGCGCTGCTGACCGTCGATGACGAAGTCCTGACCGTCCTTGTGGCTGATGATGATCGAGCCGAGGAAGTAGTGGCCGTAGCTCTCGATGTCGCTGAGCTCGTGCTCCTCGCGCCAGTCGTCGTCGAACTTGTCGACGAGGTCCTCGAGCAGCTCGGTGACCTGCTTCGTCTCCCAACGGTACTCGCGCTGGTAGTAGTCGATGGTGTACTTCGCACCGCTCAGCAGCTGGCGGATGGTCTTGGCGTCACCGTCGATACGCTTCAAGGCTGCTCCCTCGTTGCGGTTGTCATGCGTCGCACGCGGCGAGTGCAAACGGTCGTGACGATCAGCCCCTGCTCGCGGGCGCTGAGGCTGCCGCCGGCCTGCATCGTGGGCGCGGTCATGCGGCTGCCCGCACCGTGAACGTCACCCGCACGCGGCGGCCAACGTAATCCTCTGCCGCCGCCAAAGCTCTTCCATCGGACGGCCGCCGACGCCAAACTGGGGACCGACGCGATTCCGTCGCGCGCTCCCTGGCCACCGACCGAGCAGAGGTGTACCCTTGGTACCAAAGACCACTTCTACACCCGTGGCTCGGGGAGGTACCCAGATGGCGCCCGAATGGGACTACCAGCGGCGGCGCGACGAAGGCGACTTCGGCGACGCCAACTTCGTCACCGCCAAGGAACTGCGCGCCGGCTTGGCGGAGATCCTCAACCGCGTCGCCTTCGGCGGCGAGCAGATCGTGGTCAAGCGCCACGGCAAGCCCATCGTCGCCATCGTCGCCACCTACGATCTGCAGGCCTGTCAGGCGCTCGAGGATCACAATGACGTCCAGGAGCTCGAGCGCGCTGAGGCGGCGGGCGAGCTCGAGGACACGGTGTCCTGGGAAGAGGTGCGTGGGAAACCCGGGCTGGGTGAGTGAAGGGTGGCGTTCGCCATCGCCGTCACTCGGCGTGCCCAGCGCCGGCTCGATCGCTCGACGGCGGAGCTCCGCGCTCGCCTCGAGACGGCCATCGACCGGCTCGCCACGGACCCACGCCATCGGGGTGTGGCTGCGCTCATACGCGGCGGCGGACTCCGCAAGTACCGCGTTCGCGTCGGCGACCACCGCATCGTCTTCGAGATCGACGATGATCGCAAGATCGTCTACATCATGCGCATCGGACACCGCGACTCGATCTACCCAGACCGCCGCCGAGCCTGAGGGGCCTCCCGCGGCGGCGCGGGTCATCGCTCCTGGTCCACGCCGCTCCCCCAGCGCCGCCTTGAACGCCGGCCCGTTTGTGAATGGCTCGCACGGCCTCTCTTGCAGCCTCGGCTTGGGCTGGGAGCTCACGCCTTCTCCCTTCCCATGTGGGCGACGACCGCCGGTGTCGTCGGCCCGGTCAAGCGGCTGCCCTCGCGGCGACCTCGTCGCGCGCTTTCTGGTCACCGACCGAGCAGAGGCGTACCCTTGGCGCCGAAGACCACTTCTGCACCCGCGGCTCCGGGAGGTACCCAGATGGCGCCCAAATGGGACTACGCCAAGCGCGTCAAGAAAGGCGACTTCGGCGACGCCAAGTCCGTCACCGCCAAGGAGTTGCGCACCAATCTGGCGGAGGTCCTCAACCGTGTTGGCCGCGGCGGCGAGCAGATCTTGGTGAAGCGCCACGGCAAGCCCTTCGTCGCCATCGTTGCGACCTACGACCTGCAGGCCTGCCAGGCGCTCGAGGACTACAGTGACGCCAAGGAATGGGAGCGCATGGAAGCGAGCGGTGAGCTGGACGGTCCGGGCATCTCTCTCGACGAGTTCGTGAAGAAGCACGGACGGTGAGCGAACGTCACCCTGCCTCGCCTTCGTCATCCTTGTGAGCGCATAGCGCGCAGCGCAGACTGATCCGGCACGAGGCGCGGTCATGTACCATGTGGATATAGATGCATGTGTGTACATAAATCGCCCGGAGATGACGCCATGCCCGACGACCTCGAAGACCGCATCGCCAACAACGACTTTGGAGACGCCGGCACCGTGACCACGCGCGAGCTCAGAGAGAAGCTCTCCGAGATCGTCGGCCGCTGCGCCTACGGCGGCGACCGCTTCGTGATCAAGCGTCACGGTAAGCCCCTCGCGGCGGTCGTCCCGATCGAGGACATGTTCGTCGCCCAGGCCGCGGAAGATCAGCATGACGCGGCACAGTAAAAGCGTGCCCTTGAGGCCGGGGAGCTCGACAAGACGCGGCCTTGGACCAAGATCAAGGCCGAGCTGGGCCCGTAGAGTGTGCGCTTCGACTGAGGCGGCGGCGCGGCTCACGGAGTCTGCTCCGCGCCGCTCCCCGTGATCTCCCCGAGCATGCGCACGATGCCGGTCTCGAGGGCGCGGATGTCGGCCTCGATCTCCGCCAGCGGCCGCGGCGGCACGTACTTGTAGAAGTAGCGGTTGAAGTTGATCTCGTAGCCGACCTTGCCGAGGCCGCCGTCCTGAGGGTCGCGCACGGCCTCGCTCACCCAGGCGTCGGGCACGTAGGGCAGCACCTCGCGGGCCAGGTACTCGCCGACGTCCTCGCCGAGCGGCACGTTCTCGGTGTCGCGGAGCTCGGGGTCGGGTTCGGCGTGGCCCTTGGCGTCGAGGCAGACGGAGGCCGTCTCGTCGCGCTCGGAGAGCGCGCTCATGACGGCCTTCTTCAGCGGGGCGTCGAGCTTGAGGCCGGCGGCCCGGGCGGCGCTTCTCAGCGCCGCCTCAAACGCCGGCCGCTCCGTCCACATCGCGCGTGCGCTCGCGCCACCGGCTGCGCCCACGCTCGCCCCCGCCATCCCGCGCAGCATCGCCAGCACGGCCTCGCGGTCAGCCTCCTTCACCTTCGCCCACCCCTTCTCCGCCTGCAGGCGCTCCAGCCGCTCCTCGTTCACCGCGAAGCTCAACCTGAGCGGCCGCTCGACGGTGATCTTGCGATAGCCGAACGCTTCGTTGGCGAAGATCCCGCAGTGCTCGCCCTCGGCGCACGCGCCGTAGATGCGCGTGATCTCGTTGACGTGCTCCTCGCTGAGCTCGTTGCGCTTGTTGCCGAGGCTCCTCGCGCATCTTCTGGCTGAAGCCCGTGGCGTCGATCAGCTGGACCTTGCCGTGGCGTGCGGGCCGTTTGCGGTTGGTCACGATCCACACGTACGTGCTGATGCCGGTGTTGTAGAAGAGCTGGTCGGGCAGCGCCACGATCGCCTCGAGCCAGTCGCTCTCGATGATCCAGCGGCGGATGCTGCTCTCGCCCGAGCCGGCGTCGCCGGTGAACAGCGGCGAGCCGTTCGAGACCATGGCCAGGCGCGAGCCTTCGGGCTTCATCTTGCTGATCATGTGCTGCAGAAAGAGGAAGGAGCCGTCGTTGATGCGCGGCAGGCCGGCGCCGAAGCGGCCGTCGAAGCCGAGGCTCTCGGCCTCGCCCGCGGATGAAGCGCTCCTCCGGCTTCCACTCGACGCCGAAGGGCGGGTTGGCCAGCAGATAGTCGAAGCGCATGCCGGCGAGGCCGTCGGCGGTGAAGCTGTCGCCGAACTTGACGTTCTCGAGGTTCTGGCCCTTCATCATCAGGTCGCTGCCGCAGATGGCGTAGGACTCGGGGTTGTACTCCTGGCCGTAGCACTCGAGGCGCGCCTGCGGGTTGAGCTCGCGCAAGTAGTCCTCGGCGACGCTCAGCATGCCGCCGGTGCCGCAGGCCGGGTCGCAGAGGGTGCGCACGATGCCAGGCTTCGTGAGCGCCTCGCCGTCGGGCTCGAAGAGCAGGTCGACCATGAGACGGATGACCTCGCGCGGCGTAAGGTGGTCGCCGGCGGTCTCGTTGGCCGCCTCGCCGAACTTCCTCACGAGCTCCTCGAAGATGGAGCCCATCTCGACGTTGCCGACCGCGTCGGGGTGCAGGTCGATCTCGGCGAACTTCTTGACCACCAGGTAGAGGCGGTCGGCCTTGTCAAGCTTCTCGATCTCGGCCTCGAAGCCGAAGTACTCGATGATCTCGCGGGCACGCTCGCTGAAGCCGGCGATGTAGTGCTGCAGGTTGGCGGTGATGTTGGCGGGGTCGTCGGTGAGCTTGGGAAGGTCGAGGCGGCTGGTGTTGTGAAACGCCTGCCTGGCGACGTGGTTGAGCACCGGCTCGATGTTGGCAAGCTGACCGCCCTTGAGGCTCTCATGCCTCGCGAGCACCGCGGCCTTGGTCGGCTCGAGCACGCAGTCGAGGCGGCGGAGCACAGTGAGCGGCAGGATCACGCGGCCGTACTGGGCGGGCTTGTAGGGGCCGCGCAGCAGGTCCGCGACACTCCAGATGAAGCTGACCTTGTCGCCGAAGCCGTTCACCAGCGGTGCCCCTTCCGTCGCACGCGGCTGCCGAGCTCACCCAGCGAACGGGTTCGTCACCATTCTATCGGCACGGGAGACGGCAGAGTGGCTGCGCAGGTCGCGGCGCCCGGCAGGGCCGTTGCCGGCCCGGCCAGCTGCACAGGGCGGCGCCGCCGACGCGAAGCTGTCGCGCCGAGCGCGGATGTGGTTCGCCTCGCTTCGCAAACGCCGGCCGCAACCGCATCCTTAACGCTCAACTGTAACCTTAGTCTTTGCGGTAGGAGCGGCGGGCCGGGCCTCTACCGGAGGGCGTCCGCCGGGCCTCACCCGGAGGGCGTCCGCCGGCCCATCCGTTGCGGCCTCAGCAGTTCAGCGACCTGGAAGGCGACGTCGAGCGACTGCATCGCGTTGAGCCTCGGATCGCACAGCGTCGAGTAGCGGCTTGTGAGGTCGCTCTCTGATACGGGCTCGGCCCCGCCCACGCACTCGGTGACGTTGTCGCCGGTGAGCTCGAGATGAACGCCCCCCGGCCAGATGCCCTCGGCGCGGCACACGTCGAAGAAGCCTCGCAGCTCTCGCATGATGTCATCGAAACGCCGGGTCTTGACGCCGCCGGGCGTCTGCCGCCCGTTGCCATGCATCGGATCGCACACCCAGACCACGGGGTGCCCTGAGTCACGAACGCCGCGGATCAGCGGCGGCAGAAGGCTCTCGACGCGATCGGCCCCGAGCCGGGCGATGAGCGTCAGGCGGCCGGCATCACGGTCGGGGTCAAGCCGCTCGCAGAGCGCGACAACCTCGCCCGGAGTGGCCTCAGGCCCGAGCTTGCAGGCCAGCGGATTGCGCACCCCGGAGAAGAAGTCGACGTGCGCGCCCTGCGGGCTCCGCGTGCGCTCACCGATCCACAGCAGATGCGCCGAACAGTCGTACCAGTCGCCGGTCAGGCTGTCGCGCCGCGTGAGACACTCTTCGTACGGCAGGATCAGGCCTTCGTGACTGGTCCAGAGATCGACCTCGTGCAGCCGATGCTCACGCTCCAGGTCGATCCCACAGGCCGCCATGAAGCGCAGAGCATCATCGATGCCTCGGGCGATCCTTTCGTAGCGGCGCCCCTCAGACGAGCTGGCCACGAGCTCCTGGTTCCAGAGGTGGACCTGCGTCAGGTCGGCAAAGCCGCCCTTGGTGAAGGCGCGCAGGAGATTGAGCCTCGCGGCCGACTGATGATAGGCCTGCAGCAGCCGCGAGGGGTCGGCTGCTCTGGCGCCGGCCTCCGGGAGATCGTCGTTCACCATGTGCCCGCGGAACGACGGTAGCTCCAGGTCACCGACGCGCTCGGTGGGGCTGGAGCGCGGCTTGGCGAACTGCCCCGCCACGCGGCCGAGCTTCACGACCGGCAGGGCCGCGCCGTAGGTGAGCACCGTGGCCATCTGCAGCATGATCTTGAGGTTGTCGCGGATGCGCGGCGCGGAGAGGTCGCGGAACGACTCGGCGCAGTCGCCGACGTGGAGCAGGAAGGCGCGCCCCAAGGCGACGTCGGCCAGGGCAGCGCGCAGATGGCGCGTCTCGCCGGCGAAGACCAGGGGCGGCAGCGCCGTGAGCTCCGCGAGAGCCTTCTCGAGCGACTCCGCGTCCGGCCAGTCGGGCTGCTGCGCTGTCGTGCGTGAGCGCCAGGAGCCCAGGGTCCATGGCGCCCCCGCGCTGCCGCTCACCCTCGGGCGCCTGGTCCGCGACGGTATCCTTGTGCGCGCATGACCATCAGCTCCTCTTCGAGCTCCTCTGCGCTCCGCGTCTGTGTGACGCTGCCTGATCCCGCCATTTGGCGTGCCCCCCATGATGGCGCGAGAGCCGCGCCTCACGGATACTGGCTTCGGACCTCCAGCGAGCGGATACTGACGGAGAGGACGGGAAGGGGGCGGCTCTGACTGAGGGCAGGTTCGATCGTGCGCGGATGGTGCTCGGCTGCCGCGACTTCCGCGTCCTCCTCGCGGCGCGCTTCGCCAGCCAGATCGCCGAGGGCGCGTTCATGGCGGCGATCTTCAACGCGGTGGTCTTCCTGCCGGAGTCGCAGAGCACCGTGCGCGGGTTCGCGGTCGCGACGGCCCTCTCCCTGCTGCCGTTCGCGCTGCTCGAGCCGTTTGCGGGGGTGTTCGTCGACCGCTGGCCCCGCCGCCCCATCCTGGTGGCCCTTCCGTTGGTGAGGGCCGCGGCCGCCCTGCTCGCGCTGCCCGGGCTCGGCGGCGGCGCGGTCTACGCCGGAGCGCTCGTCGTGTTCTCGGCCAACCGCCTCTTCCAGGCCACGTCGTCGGCGGTGATACCCCGCGTGGTCGGCGCCGCCGAGGAACGGGCGCCGGAGCCGGGACAGGCGCCCGACGACACCCTGCTCTTCACCGCCAACACGATCGCGTCCATTGCGGGCACGGTGGCCCTGTTCGGCGGCATCGCCGCGGGCGGCCTTGTCGCGACCGCGGCCGGCACGTGGGCGGTGATCGCCCTCTCGGGCGCGCTGTGGGCGGCGACGGCGGTCGTCAGCGCGCGCCTCTCCAGCGCTCTGCCGCCGATGAAGGCGACCGGCGTGCTGCGTGGCGAGCTGGCGGCGGTCATGGTCGATCTCGCGGACGGCTTTCGGCGCATCGGCTGCACGCCGGCCGCCCTCGCTCCCGTCCTCACGGTGGCCGTCGGCCAGTTTCTGCAGGTCATGGTCATCGCGACCGTGCTCGTGGTCATCAAGGAGGACCTCGGCGGTGGTCTCGTCTCGTTCTCAGGGCTCGTGGGAGCCGGCGGCGTCGGCGTCTTCCTCGGCTTCCTGACGGCGGGAGCGCTGCGTTCCCACATGCCCAACCGGCTGCTCATCGGCGTGGCCTTCGTCCTCGCGGCCGTGGCCCTGCTCCCCGCCATCGTGGCGACGGATGCGCTCGCCTTCGCGCTCACCGTCGGCGCGGTGCTCCTCGGCGTCTCCTACGGCTGGACGCGGGTGCCCGCGGACACTCTCGCGCAGGGCGCGGCGCCGGACCGCTACCGCGGAAGGGTGTTCACGGCCATCGACCTGGGCTTCAACACGGCGCGGGTGCTCGGGGCCCTGGCGGCCGTGGCGGTCGTGCCGCTGCTCGGCGCGCGGGCCACCATCGCCGCGGTGGCGGCCCTGTTCCTGCTGTGGGCGCCGGTGGTCCCCCTGTGGCTCCGCGACCGCAACTGAAGGTGAAGGAACCGCCCTGTGCAGGCTAGACGTGGCGCCCCCGTGTACTCCGGCCACCTCGCCATCATGCTGCTGGGCTGGGTGGCGGCCATCATGTCGACCGGCGTCTGTCTCTCTGCCGTGTCGCTCCCCTCCGCCACCGCGGACCTCGGACTGAGCCCCTTGATGCGCAGCGCGTGCGCCAGCGCCGCCACCTTGGCCATCGCGGCCACCGCCCTCGCCGCCGGCGTCGCCGCCGACCGGCTCGGCCGGCGCCGCGTCCTCATGTGGTCCTATGTTCTCGGCGGCGTCGCCAGCTTGGCGATCGTTCTCATCCCGTCGGGAACGGTGTACCTGGCGGGCAACATCCTCGCCGGCGTCGCCTACGGCGTGGTGCTGACCGCCACCTACGCCTGCGTGAAGGTCGTCGCGCCCCGCGGGAGCCTCGGCAAGGCGCTGGGCCTGTGGGGCATGTACAGCATCGTCTTCGCCACCATCGCCAGCCTTGCCGGCGGACTGCTTGCCGGGGTCGACTGGCACTGGCTGTTTCTCGTCGTCCCCGCGATGTGCGCGCTGAGCGCGCTGCTGACCCCTCGCCTGCTCCCGCGGATGCCGCGCGTGGGCTCGGGACCGGTGGACCTGTGGGGCCTGATCCTCATCGGATTGGGCCTGATGCTCCTGATCACGGGCTTCCTCGCGGTGGCGACCGATCCCGGGAGCCTCGTCGCGTGGGCGCTCGTCGCCGGGGGCGGCCTCGTGCTCGTCGCCTGGGTGATCGTCGAGCTGCGCCGGCGCGCTCCCGCCTTCCCGGTGCGGCTCTTCCGCTCGCGCCCCTTCGTGGCCGCCGTGCTCGTCGGCATCTTCGTCAACGGCGCCTACGCGGCGCTGGTCATCAGCCTCAGCGACTACCTGCAGTACGTGAAGCAGGGTTCGGTGTTCGTCGCCACCTTCGGGCTGCAGCCCTTCTACCTCATCGGCGCCGCCGCCTGGCTGGTCGCGGGCCGGCGGCTCAGCGCCGGCCGCTCGCCGCGCGGCGTCATCGCGCTCAACGCGCTCGTTGCGGCCGCGGGCTTCATCGCACTCCTGCCGGTCCAGCAGAGCTCGGCCTACTGGGTGATCCTGCCCGGATCCCTGCTCATCGGGTACGGGGTGAACGCGGCCATGACGGGGCAGGCGCAGGTCATCGTCGACGCTGCGCCGGCGGACGCCTACGGCGCCGTGACCTCCTCCCGGCTGACGATCGGCGAGCTCGGCTACTCCCTGGGCATGATCCTGACCACGCTGCTCCTCAGCCGGGTCACGGCGAGCGGCATCGTCCATGGTCTCACGGAGCAGGGCATGAGCGGCCAGGAGGCGTACGCCACGCTCGCCGCCCTCAATGCCTCGCTGCTCTCAGGGCAGCCCCCTGCCGTGAAGAATGTCCCCGATGTCTTGCGAGTAGCCGCCTCAGCCTTCGACGCCGCGTTCGCCGTGAGGATGGTGATCGGCGCCGCCGCGATGGTCGCGGCGGCGGGCGCGGCATGGCTGCTCATGCGTGAGCGGCGCCCGCGCTGACCCGGGCTCGGGTCACACGAAGCCGCGCAGGACGTCCTCGTAGGACTGTCGTGCGCGCAGGATCGTGACCTCCTCGCCATCCGTCTGCAGGATGGCGTGCGGCGGATAGTTGAACGCCGGCCTCATGCTGATCGAGTACGCGCCCACGTTGTCGAAACGCACGAAATCGCCGGTGGCCGGGCGGGCGGGGAGATCCAAGGCGAGGTAGTCGCCGTCGATCGGCGACATGCCGCCGACCAGCATCGGCGCCTTGCCCGCAGCCTCCGCGGAGACCTCGCGGGAGATCACCGTCACGGGGAAGTCGATGCGGCGCAGGTTGGGGCTGGTGTCGAGGACCGACGCCGCGACGAGCGCGAAGTCCCGATCGCCCACGGTCTTGACCTCGAGCACGCGGGCGTACAGGCAGAAGGCGCTGGAGACCACGGCGGCTCCGGGCTCGACGATGATGCGCGGGTGGCGTGGCCAGCGGGCCACGTCCGGCCGCAGCCCCTCCGCGATGGCGCCGGCGTAGTCGGCGAACGTGGTCGGCGGAACGCCGTCGGGGTCGCGACCGACGGGCACGCGGCCGCGCAGCGACCCGCCGAGGTCGAGCACCTCGGGGCCGTCCGGGAAGAGCCGCTCCGCGACCCGGACGAGCCCGGCCGTGCGTGCCCGCAGGCCGTCGACGGACCCGTCGAACACGTGGCTGTGAAGGCCGATGACGGAGACATTGCCGGCGCCGGCGAGGCGCTCCGCGGCGGCGTCCAGAGCTGGGCCCTCGGCGTCGAACCCCAGCCGCGAGACCCCCGCCTGCGGCCCGTCGAGACTGCAGCGAAGGCCCACCCCGAAGCTCCTCTCGGGATGCTCCCGGGCGGTCGCAAGAGCCCACTCGACGTCCCGCTCCGTCTCGAGGTTCACGAGAGCCCCGGCGAGGAGCGCGTCGCGAACCGACTCCCCGGACTTGCCCGGTCCGTTGTAGACGATCCGCCGGCCGGGGACGCCCAGCCGCTCCGCGAACCAGAGCTCCATGGGCGAGGAGACCTCCACCAGCATGCCCAGGCTCTGCGTAAGGCGACACACGGCGGGCGTGTAGTTGGCCTTGACGCTGTAGGCGATCTCCACATCCGGCGCCGCGGCGGCCATCGCCGTGCGCAGCGCGGACACGTTGGCGCGGAGCTCCGCTTCGTCGAAGACGAAGAAGGCGTCGCCGTGGACGCGAGCCAAGCCGTCGAGGGCCGGCCAGGCCATGCCGACCCCGGGATCGGGCTGCGGGCGCGCCGGGCTCATTCAGTGTCCCGCACTGCGTTCGTCCACTCCGTGCAAGGGAGGCGCTCTCCCAACTGAGCTCGCGGCCCATGAGGGACGAGTATAGCGCGGGATGATCAGGGAGAACGGCGTGCACGCACGGTGGGTTGCGGCTGGGGTTGCTGACACCGCCCCAGCGAAGACCGTGAAGACGATGCAGACGAAGGCGACGCCCCGTCAGGCCGACGCGCCAACCACGTGCCCCGGTCTCCTTCGTCGCTTCGGTCGCAGGTGAAGACCCGAAGGCGATGCGGACGCATGGCCCTGCCACCCGTCCGCCTGCGGTGGTACTGTCTGGAAGGGCCGTCCAATCGGACCGTCGCAGGCGCGATGTCACACGATTCGGGTCCTTACCAACACGGCGACAGCGGGGGCTGTGAAGTGGCTGAGCCATACACCATCCATGTCTTCGTCGTCGACGGCGACCCCGACGGCGTGAAGATCGTCGACCGACAGAACTGGACCGGTTGGGGCATCGCCTTCCCTCGCTCCCTGTGGCCGAGCATCAGCAAGCGCCAGGAGTTCAGCACCCCCGGCATCTACATCCTCAGCGGTCCGGGCGAAGGCGCAGCTGACGATCTGCCCACGGTCTACGTCGGGCAAGGCGACGAGATCCGCACCCGCCTCGAATCGCACTACGGCAACAAGGACTTCTGGGACTGGGGCTACGCCTTCGTCTCCAAGGGGACGGCGCTCAATCGCGCGCACACGACCTGGCTTGAGCACGCGCTCATCGACCTTGCGCATGAGGCGGGCCAGTGCCACCTCGACAACACCGTCCATCCGAAGGAACCCAAGCTCGCTGAGTGGGAGCGCGCCGATACGCGTGGCTTCCTCGGCGAGATGCTGCGCATCCTCCCTCTCCTCGGCGTGCGGGTGTTCGAGAAGCCCGCGCCGGTGGTGACCGTTGACGTCTCTACCACCCAGCCCACGACGGACGAGCGTGACACGGTCGTGGTGCCGGCGCAGGAAGAGGGCTTTCAGCAGGTCTTCATTGGCGAGGACTGCTGGTATGCGATCCGCATCAGCGGGGGCATGCTTCCGCGCATCAAGTACATCGCCGCCTATCGCACGGCGCCCCTGTCCGCGATCACCCACTACGCACCGGTTGAACGCATCGAACCCTACGGTGATGCCGGCAAGTACAAGCTCGTCTTCTCCGAGCCGGCAAAGGAGATCCCCCAGATCCCCTACGGCGATGCGACGCCGGGCACCATGCAGGGGCCGCGCTACACGAATCTGCAGCGGCTGCTGTCCGCCAGTTCGGTCGCGGACCTGTTCGGCCCGCTCCCCGTCGATGCGCCGCGCCCCGCTGACGCCGCGCCGTGACCATCGAGAGTGAGATCCGCGCCTACCTCGGCGACGCCAGGGAGCATCACCGCTACCGCTCCTGGGAGCACTGCTACGGGTACTTCCAGCGCGCGACTCCTGGGGGGCTCACTGCTGATCGCGACCAGGCGGCGCTGCAGCTCGGGTTCTACCTCGCAAGCTGGGGCATGTACCGGGGGTCGAGCTTCCTGCTTCAGCACGCCTACACGGTTCACCTTGGCGCAGTCGATGTTCTGGCCGAGGAGCGCTTCCGCGATCTCTGGGCGTGCGACTTCGGAGCCCGCACTGCTGATGCCGTGCTGAGCCCCCTCGTTTGCGAGCTCGTCCGCGGCATCCGAGACGCGTACCGCCCCTTCGCCCCAGCCGCGGGCTCGACGCAGCCCACCGATACGCTCATCAGCAAGGTCATCCTCGGCACCCTGGGATGCCTCCCTGCCTGCGACAGGTACTTCATCGACGGGTTCAGGACCGCCGACCAGAGATTCTCCTCTCTGAATCTGGCCTTCATCGAGCGGATGTTCTGCTTCTGCCAGGAGAGCCTGCCGGCGCTCACAGCGGAGCAATCGCGCATCGCAAGGGATGGCGGGGTCTTCTATCCCTTGATGAAGCTCGCAGACATGTACTTCTGGCAGCTGGGCTTCGATCGTGAGGTGGAGACGTCGTCACACTCAAGTACGCAGCGCGCCGCCGACTGAGGCTCGATCCCCCTGCTCGGAACCCAGGGACGACCAATCAGGTTGAGTTGTCGATGATCACGTGCACGTCGAGGCCCTCCGGGGCGCTGCGGTCGACGAGGACCATGACGTGGTGCTCATGGCTGGCGTGGGTGGACGGCTTGCGGGAGGCTTTCGTGTCCGGCAGCCAGCGATCTGCACGGTACTCCTTGACGGTCTGCGTGCTCGGCTCCACGTAGGTGCCGGCCTTGCGCTGGCCGAGCTGCTCGTCGAGGATGGCCGCCGTGGCGCACGCCGTTCTCGTCCTTCGGGCCTTGGGATCAGATGTGGCCCCGGAGGCTCATGACGCTTCGTTTTCCTCGCGCCGCTTGGCTTCGTCTTCCTCGCGCCGCTCGGCGGCTTCCTCGTCCTCGTCCTCGGAGTCGTCTTCCGTGTTGGCCACCATGACGTCCAAGAGGTGGTCGTAGTCGCCGCTGGTGGCGTCGTCAATGACGGCCTTGATCTGCTCGGGGCTCCAGCCGACTCTGCGTGCTTCGCGCTGGAAGCGGCCAAGGATCACAAGGGCGCTGCCGTCACCGTCAAGGAGCTTCGGGGGTACGGGTGTGGGGTCGGGCTGCGTCATGATGCCTTCCTCTCGCGAGCCTCGGCGCGGCGGGCCTTCGCCTTCGCCGCCCGCGGGCCGCCTTCTGCTCGGCGGTCAGGGGCTTCCGGGGCCGCTTGGCTTCTGGCGTCTGAGCCGCCTGCGAGGCCTCTGCAGGCGTTGCCGCCGGGGCGGCCGGACCACCAGTCGTACCACTCTTGCCACTCAGGGGTGCCCTTCTTCAGCACCTTTGTGCCGTCGCCGATTGTCTGCCCGTCATCCGAGACCGCTCGGGCGGGCACACGCATGTCGCCGTTGGGCAGGACCACCACCTCGAACATCAGGCACCCGGCTTTCTCCAACTCCAGTAAGCGGCGACGGCGCGCTTTCGCTCGACGCATTCCTTGACCAGCGGGCCAGCCTTCTCAGCAGCGAATGCGGCCGCACCGCGAGCACGGGCACGGGCACGTAGGCCACCCATCTCAGGTATCTGCGGTTTCTTCGCGACCATCAGGGGAGTGATACCCAGTGGCACACGGAGATGAGTGTCCGCACAATGCGGACGCTGTTCGTCGGTGTGGGCCTCAGGGCGAGCTGACCCACGGTTCGTCGAGCACGCGCTGGCGCTCCGGGATCGGATCGCCCTCCAGCAGTCCCCAGTTGCCCTCGAAGCCGAGGGGGTCGGAGACGGGGATGCGGAAGCGCCGCATGGTCGTGTCAGCGCCCGACGGATGCTTGGTCCGCACCCAGTAGGCGTGCTGCTCACGCACGTAGGCCGCTACGTAGGCACTCGGCACGATGAAGAAGCGCGGAAGCTCGTCGGCGCCGCGCAGCACGACGAAGCAGTAGAAGAGGCTGTCGTCGTCGATGTGTTCATGCTTGGCGCTCATCGGCCAAGCATGGTGGAGCTCTTCCCCGAACAAGCTCTCGCAGGCTGGAGGTCGGTTGCCCGTCTTGACCTCCACCTTGTACAGGCGGTTCAACTCCGGGTTCGAGACGAGGATGTCAACGCCCTTGGTGTTACCGAGCGTGAGAGTCGCGACGAGCCCATGCTGCATCAGCTGGGCAAGCGTGTAGAACTCACCGGTGAGGCCGATCTGCGTGCTGTCCATCGCACCTCGTATGCCTAGGGTCGGACGGGGTCCGCTGGGCCACATCCTAGCGCAGCCATGGGTCAGAACCTTGGCACCGTCAACGCCACGCAACCAGGCCGAGACCCGCAGTAGGAGAGCCGGAGCGCCGGGCACATGCCGCGACTCCGACTAGTACGCCCGCGCGTCACAAGACTCCTACCCCATCACCGTGTCCGGCTGCGGCGAGCGACGAGACCGAGGCGACCGAAGCGCACGGGGTTGCAGCGCGGGTTGCAGATCGCCGGAGCTATCGTCGGTTCGTCTGCTGCGTCTGCGTGATTTACCTGCAAATCAGCTAGGCGCTTCGCAGGTACTTGCGTGCGCACGTAGTCCGTGCAAGGGAGGCGCTCTCCCAACTGAGATGGCGGCCCACGAGCGATAAGTATAGCGCGAAAGCTCAGTCGACCCCGCTTCTGCCCTGCAAGGCTATTTGAGCTCGAAGACCACGACTACGCTTGCGGTGATGGCGAGCTGACCCGGCTCGATGGGCACGGCCTTGGCCGCTCCGGCCACGTCGGAAGCGCTGTACATCTGGCCGGGCACCAGGCCGACATCGCTCGAGCTCATGCTCAGCACCGCTCCGACGCTCTTGCCGGCGGCCTTGGCCATCGCCTCGGCGCTCTTCCGAGCGTCGGCCACGGCCTCCTCGATCGCCTTGGCGCGGGCGGGCGCCGGATCGTCGATGGTGAACGTGGGCCCGCTGATGTCGTTGGCGCCTGCGGCGTTTGCCGCCGAGATGATCTCGCCGAGCTTGGAGATGTCGCGCACCTTGACCCGCACGTTGAGCGACGCCTGGTAGCCGGTGATGACTTGCTTGCCGTCCTGGTCGACGGTCTGCGGGTAGACGCTGACGTCTTGCGTCTGGATATCCTCGTCGGCGATGCCCTGCTTCTTGACCGCGGAGGCGATCTGCTCGGCGCTCTTGGAGGCCTCGTCGAGAGCCGACCTAGCGTTGGGCGATATCGTGGTGACGCCGAAGGACATCTCGGCCGTGTCCGGTGCGGCCTGAGTGGCGCCGGCGCCGGAGGCGGTCACGGTGTTGGCGGCGGCGCCTGCCGTGGTGGTGCCGGCCTCCCCGCAACCGGCGAGCGCAACGAGCGCCAGCGCGAGAGCCGCGAGCAGTGCAGCGGCAGCGTACCTGTTCCTGAGTGCCATGGCGTTCCCCCTTCGAAGTGTGAGCGCCCCGGAAACGGCGGCGCCGTCTGTGCCACTACCCGTAGGACGCCCGTGTGCAGACAGACGTTCGCGGCGGTCCGCGCCCAGGGGCACGTGACGCTGCGCGCGTCCGGCAAGCTCAAGTGGAGGTGGGGCTCCGTGAATCCGAGGTTCGCGAGGGGATACTCGCCCCTGGGGCGGCGCGAGGAAGAAGAGCCCCACGGCGTACCCCAGCCGCCGCCGGCCACGCACGGGGGCCGGCCGTGCAGGCGCGGCTGCACGGTCGTCAGGCGCTGGTGCGAACGGACCCTTCTGCGGCGCTCTCCCAGCTGGGCTGGCAGCCCACGACGTTCATGACGAACAGTCTCGCTACGGCAGCGTCCCTGCCGCCAGGCGGCTCTCGTAGGTGTCCTCAGTCCGGCAGCGATTCACGATGATCGTCTCGGCCAGTGGAGCCCCCATCGTCCAGTAGACAAGGCCGGCCTCTTCGTAATAGACGATCACTCTCTCGTAGAACCTGCCGCTGCGTCCGTGCGTGCGAATATGGCCCACGAGGTCGACGAACAACTGCTCGTCGATGCGCTCCCTGACGATGTACTCGTGCGGCCACTCGGGCATCGTCTTCGCGAACGTCCACTCGACGTTGTCAGCGAATGCCCGCAGGCGTGCGGGGAGAGGCGCCACAGAGTCCCTCACAAGCTGAGTTCGAGCGCTTGCACACCCTTGAGGAAAACCTCGAACCCTGATTCGTCGAAGTGCCGCCAGCCCTCCGGTCCGAGCCGCTCCTCGACATCGCTGCGCCCCAGAGAGAAGAACTCGGTGAAGGCTTCGGTGCTCACGTAGGCCGTGAGCTTGCCGGCCTCTCGCCCCGCCCAGAGTGTGAACAGACAGCGCGTACCGTTCATCGGCGGCGTGAACATCAGACAGGTCTTGAAGGGCCGCACGTGCAAGCCCTTCTCACTCGCGACCTCGATCGCCCTCACCAACTCCTCCCGCGTGCCGCACTGCCCCGCCAGCTCAAGAACGGCCTCCGGCGTCAGTCGCGTGCTTGCATGGGGCGGCTCCAGCGCCACGGCGCGGCGCACGGACTTCTCGCCCTCCCTCAGACCGCGGGAGTGGTCTGCAGAAAGGGATCGAAGAATCCGGCGATTCCGGGCCTCGATGAAGGTGATGGCGCGATGCCGGTACTCCCGGTACTCGTCGATGGTCTGAGGAATCGCTGGAGTGGTGAAGTTCTCGAACGGTGCGGAGAAGATCACAGCGCCGCAATCGACGGTGACCGCATCCTGCAGAAGAAAGAACTCCACGAAGCCCCGGAAATCCCCGAACAGCCTGAAGAAGTCCGCGTACCGCGCAAGGCAGTCGTTCATCGGATTCCACTCGCGCAGGTAGTGCCTCCGGATGCATTCCAGCGTTAGGTCGAAGCGGTCTCTGATCTGCCATTGACACCCTCGGGCCTGGTTGATCGTCCACTTGCGGTCGACTTGGTTCCCTGGCCACAGCATCATGCCGCCGATGGTGTAGCCGATGTGCAGGAACTCCTGCAGCTTCCATGCCTCAACCTGGACCATTGGCACATACCTGTACGACGCAACCACGCCATCGCTCGCCAGGAAGAACTCGCCATGCTCATCCGACCGGTGATGCAGGTAGACACCTGGGGTGTCGTCGAGCTCGAACACAGTGCCGTCCGGCAGGGGCTTGCTCCACAGAAGGCGATGGAACCTACGAAGCGTCGGGCTCCAAGCGTCCGGATCCTTGCCCGGCGGCGTATCCTCGCGGAAGTCGAAGCCCACGTCGAGTGCGTCCATAGTGCCACCCCAGTTCATGCGTCTCTGATAGCCCCCTCGGCCAGCACGGTACCCACTATCCCAGAACGGCAAGGCCGTTTCCTCGAGCCCGAATGGTGAGGATGTCGGGCCGATTGGCGCAACCGATGAGACCGGAGCGACGAAACGCGCCGTTGGTTGCAGCGCGGGTTGCAGCCGGCGTTGCGGTGCGTCGCATCGTCTCTTGCGTCTTGAGGGGATGACCGTCGTCTCCCTACGCCGTGCAAGGGAGGCGGTCGCCCAGCTGAGCTAGCGGCCCATGAGGGAATCGCCTCGCGGTGGCGAGGGAGCCATCATCCACTTCTAGCCCAGCCGTCGGTACACCTCGTCGTCGTTGCGCGTGCCGATCGCGATGACGCGCAGCACGCCGTCGTGCACAGCGAAGATGACGCGGTACTCCCCCACCGTCGCGCGGGAATTGTCGTAGCCCTTCTAGCGTTCGGCGTCCGCGGGCTGCGGGTCTGCCATCAGCATGATGATCTTGCGCGTGACCTGCCGGTACTGCTTGGGCGGCAATGTGTCGAGAAAGCGGACCGACGCCCTCGACAGGCTAAGAGGCAGCACGGTCTTCTGCGGACGCACCGTCCTGAAGGTACTTCAGCGAGTCCTCGACGCTGAGGAAGCCCTCGGCCTCCGCGGCGCGCGCGGCCTGGCCCCAGAAGAAGTCGTCGGAGCGCTGCAGCGGCTCGTACTCCTCGAACGAGAGCAGCACGGCGACCGGGCGCCCGTTCTTCTCGACGGCCACGGGCTCGACGGCGACGCGCGCCAGGTACTGACCCAAGCGGTTCTTGATCTCGGTGGCGGACACGGTCTTCACGGCGACTCCAAGGATAGCTGACTCGCCCATGTTAGCTAATGCGTCCTTTCCGGTCGATGGTCTAAGAGTCGCTGTGGTTTCAGCCTGCAGGAAACCGAGCGGCGCAAGATGACGATCGAATCGCTGAGGTGACGTTGCGGAACGATCAGGCGGCTGGGCTCATGCCGCCCGCAGCGTCCACGGAAAGGACCACTTCACGCACACGCGAGCCGAGCGCGCCCTGCCCTGACTCTCCTGCGGTCCGCCAGCCCTCCCCCGGAATCGCTCTCGCCCGGGACGGGTGGGGCCGGGCGTGGCCGCGCGTCCAGTTGACAGGGGACCGTGCTCGGGGACAATGGCCGGGAGCCGGCCGTGGGTGGGTGGCCGGCGACCCCCTGCTGAGAGGGCGCATGAAAGGAGTATCGGCACCGGATCCGGGCACGGCGGGGGCGACGACGCTGCCGCGGCTGTTCGCGGGCTGGGTCGTCGACTACGGCGCCGAGCCGGCGCTCAGCAGGCGCGTGGACGGCGTCTTCACCGCGTTCACCTACGAGGAGCTCGACCGCCGGGCCAGCGTGCTTGCGCTCGCACTGGCGCAGACGCTCGGCGTGCGCCGCGGAGAGCTCGTCGCCCTCATCAGCGACAACCGCCCCGAGTGGATGGTGTGCAGCCTCGCGATCCACTTTCTGGGCGCCGTGGACGTGCCCCGCGCCTCAGACACGCCGCCCGACATCCTCGCGGCGATCCTGCGTCACGCGGAGCCCGCCGTGGTGATCGTGGAGGATCCGGCGCAGCTGACGCAGGTGCGCGAGGCGCTGCCCGGGCTGCGGGCGGCGGTGGTCATCGACGGCCCGCTGGGCGGGGGCGACCCGGCCGCAGCAGCCGGAGCCTCGCCCACCCGCGACGGCACGTGCTCGCTGTTCACCCTGGCCGAGCTGATGGCGCTCGGCGAGGCGGCGTGGCCGGAGTCGGCCGGCAAGATTGCGCGGCGACGCGCCGAAGTGCTGCCCGAGGACCTGGCGACGATCATCTACACCTCGGGCACGACCGGCGCCCCCAAGGGCGTGGCGCTCACCCACGCCAACTACGAGCACAACCTGCGCGAGCTCCCCAATCTGCTTCACATCGAGCGCGTGCCGGTGCTCACCCTGCTGCAGCCGTGGCACGCCTACGAGCGACAGATGCAGCTCATGTACCTCAGCAAGGGATGCTGTCTGCACTACAGCAGCGTCCTGCACCTGCGCGGCGACCTGACGGCGGTGCGCCCGGTCGTCATGGCCACCGTGCCGGAGCTGTGGGTCAAGCTGTACAAGGGCGTCTTTCACAGGATCGACGCGTTGAGACCGGCGCGCCGGCGGCTCGTGCGCTGGCTGGTGGCCCACGCGCTGACGTCCGCGTCGGCGCGCCGCCTGCTCGCAGGCCGCGAGCCCGTCCTGCGGCGTCGCGGCCCGGTCCGGCGGGCGGGCGCGTACGCCTGGGCGCTGGCGAGGGCCGTCGCCCTCGCCCCCTTCCACGCGCTCGCCGACCGCCTGGTCTTCCGTGAGGTCCGCGCCGGGCTCGGCGGCCGCCTTCGCTTCCCCCTCGTCGGCGGCGGCCCCCTGCCCGACACGGTGGACGAGTTCTTCGATGCCGCCCGCATGCCGCTGCTGGAAGGCTACGGCATGACGGAGGCCATCGTGGTGATCGCCATGAGGGACCCTCAACGCCGCATGTTGCGGACCACCGGCCACGTGATCAACGGCGTCGAGCACCGCCTCGAGGGCGAGGATGGGCGCTCGTGCGGCCCCGGCGACGTCGGGCGCCTGCAGGTACGCGGACCCAACGTCATGCGCGGGTACTACAGGGACCCGGAGCGCACGGCCCAGGTGCTCAGCGCGGACGGCTGGTTCGACACTCGCGACCTTGCTCTCGTGCACGCCGACGGCAGCCTGCGCGTCCTCGGCCGAGTCGACGACACCCTCGTCCTCACAAACGGTGAGAACGTCAATGCGCCCTACCTGGAGAACGAGCTCTGCGCCAGCGAGTGGATCGACAGGGCGGTGGTGATGGGCGCCGGGCGGCCCTACGTGGCCGCCTTCGTGGCGCCGAGCCGCGCCCACCTCGAGGGGCTGGGCCGCAGCCTGGGGCTGGCCGCGGACGAGCCGACGACCCTCATCGCGGACGAGCGCATCGTCAAGCACTACCGCTCTCTGGTGAACGCCATCAGTGGCGACGCCCGCCGCTTCGCGCCCTACGAGCGCGTGCACCGCATGCGCCTGTGGCTCGGGGAGTTCCGCATCGGCCACGAGCTCTCCCAGACTCTCAAGCTGCGGCGCCAGGAGTTCCTGCGCCTGTATTCCTGCGAGATCGACGAGCTGTACACGCCCTGAGGCAGGTCCGGAAGCGTCGCCGGCCGGAAGTGATCGGCTTGGACCGAAGTACGCACTCCAGGCCAGCATCCATCACAGGGTCGTCTCAGCACGCCTCGGGCACGCGACCATCTCGATCAGGCTGGATGCCTGCTCGCACGCCATCCCGGCGACGCAGATGGAAGCGGCGGCGCTCATCTCGGGGCTCGTTTTCGCTGCGGAGTTGGCGCCTGGCAGTCGCTCTCCACGGGAATATGGAAGGGTCCCGCCTTCCAGGCGGTGTTCGTAGGTGTCTTCGCTCCGGCACCTGTCACCGCCATGCCGGGTCGAAGTCCGATACGCAGCAACCGCCCAGTGTGATCCTGCCGGACTCCACGTCCTGAATGAGCTCGGGACCCGGATACCCATAGATGATCCTGGCCACCCGCAGCGAGCCGCAGGCCGGGCACGTGGCGGGCTTGCGCCTGGAGAAGTGGAGCTGCGCGTCTTCCACGGCGGCGTCCTTCCGTCAACGATTCTCCACATTGCCAAGGGGCAGCACGGGAGAGCACATCCATCGCCGTGGGGCTCTCGTCGCGGTCGACGCGCCGTGAGATTCCGCGGCTGAAGCCTTTTTGCGCGCCGGGAACGTTCTGCCCCCTGAGCCGCTCTTGTGTATGGGCGACCACAGCACCGGGCAGGCGTCCGGCGCGGCCAGCACGGCGCGGTGAGCGACATCGCCAGCGCGGATCGCGGCTCCCAGAGGGCCGCGGAGGCTGGTGTTATGCTGACCGCATAGCGTGCCGGCGAAGCGCGGCGCGGCAGGCGTGAACGCGCACGGGGGACCGGGGCGCCGCAGAGTGTTACGCAGACAGGGATAGCTGTGTCAGAGGTCTTACACAGACTGCATACTCATTGTTAGCAATCGAGCAGAGGTAGCCCATGAAACTGTATTCCTATGTCGTCACACATGACACCGGATTCTCACCGAACCCGTTCTGGGGGTGTTGTACGCTTGCAGACTGCAAACCAGCGATTCGACGAACGGCCCATGTTGGGGATTGGATTGTTGGATTGAGCCCGAGAGCCAGCGGAAATCGGGTCGTCTTTGCAATGGAAGTGGATAAGATTCTGGACTACGCCAGCTATTACCGAGACGAGTGTTTCGCCGACAAGATACCGGACTATACCAAGGGAGAAGTTGTCTATAAGTGTGGAGATAACATCTACAAGCCGCTGCCGAATGGCGGGTTTCAGCAGTTGCGGTCGATGCATTCTACTGGAGAGCGAGAGAATCCAGAAACCAAGGCACATGACTTGGGGGGCACTAACGTTCTTGTCGCCACGAGGTTCCACTACTTCGGCACCTCCGGCCCGGTCTTGCCCCCGCATTTGGATGAGTTGAAAGTAGGACGGGCGCACAAGAACCGGTTTTCGCGGGAGACCATTTCGCGATTCTTGCAGTTCATCACAGCCCACCCTCAGGGCGTCAACGCCCCACCGGACAAATGGCCGGTTGGCGACAATTCGTGGCGGCAGGTGCAAGAATGAAGCTGATTCTTAGCAGAAAAGGCTTCGATTCCGCCGCTGGAGGTGTACCCAGTCCTGTACTCCCGGATGGCCGCATGGTTTCGCTGCCCATTCCGGACAAGAAATCGACTGTCACCTATGAGGACATTTCCTACAGCGGTGGCTCGCTTGGCCCCCTCGTCGCCCATCTCACGAGCGGGCGCATTCCTCCGCAATACCACGCCCACGTTGACCCAGACCTCGCCCACGAGAGCCTGTCCCGCCTTCCTGGGTGGCGGCCCATTTTCGGTCAAACCGGCCAAGCGCAAAGCCATCTGCGGAACAATGGAGTCGGGCCAGGCGATCTCTTCCTGTTCTTCGGGCTATTCCGTCGTGTCAAAGAACAGGATGGGTCATATGCATGGGCGCCTGAGGCCCGACCCTGCCATGTAGTCTGGGGGTGGTTGCAGGTGGCAGAGGTTCTACCGCTTGGGAGTTCGAGGCCGCACGGCTACGAATGGGCGGAGTACCACCCTCATTTCCATCGAGGCATCGACCCCAACAACGTCGTTTACATAGCGCGCCGTCACCTGGCACTAGACAACGTAAACCCGAACAGCTTCCCCGGGGCAGGGGTTTTTCCACGCTTCGCCCCCAGTCGGCAGTTAACGGCACCGCTCGCAGAGAAAACAACGACTTGGGAGCTTCCAGCTTGGTTTCATCCATCCGGTAACCAGACTCCACTTACATACCATTCAGATGCAAAGCGCTGGCGGGGCCAGGGTGAGCGAGTCCAATTGCAGGCTGTCGCAAGGGGACAGGAGTTCATACTCGACTGCGATGAGTATCCAGAGGCGGTTCGCTGGGCCGGTGACCTGCTACAGGAACGAGAATCGAATTGCTAACAAGGCGCTGCACTGGACGGGGATTCCGCTTCGCTCCATCCCCGCCAGTGAGCTTGGTCGTTAGGCGAGCTCCCGGCACGGTCATCTTGACTGACGTCACGTGACGCGTTACGCTGGCCCCATGATCAGGTCGTTTGCGGACAAGCGCACACAGGAGCCGTACGCCACCGGGAAGGCGAAACGGTTCCCGCCGGACCTCGTG
>Ga0247841_10000723_pt1 | contig 82896 bp, 85 predicted proteins | sample LaCruzMarch2015__2_FD_192410 | JGI IMG/M metagenome (GOLD analysis project Ga0247841, IMG submission 192410) | Freshwater microbial communities from meromictic Lake La Cruz, Castile-La Mancha, Spain - LaCruzMarch2015_18m | ecosystem: Environmental > Aquatic > Freshwater > Lake | place: Spain... | reverse complement strand
AAGCGTTCTTTGATTTAAGAGAAGGTACTAAAATCGTAAAGATGATTTGCTGATTTTTTTCAAAAATACAGATCTCGTCACAGAACGGGTGTATCTATTTTAGTCCACGCTTCGCGGAAATAGGACAAGGGTCAGACCCTAATCATATACAGTAACTATATAAGCGCTATATAACTTTGGGGTCTGACCCTAAAGTAATAGGTGCATTATATATTAGCTTTGGGTAAGGAGTCGAGATACTTGAGCCACTCAGCAATCTTCTTCTCGTAGCCCATTTGGGTAGGGATGTAATATTTCTTTTTGGCTGGAATGAAATCCTGTTTTATGTAATGCTTTTCTGACGAATGGCTGTACTGATAACCCTCGCCATGGCCAAATTGCTTGGCGCCTTGGTAATTTGCATCACGCAATGCCTTTGGCACTTCAAGCGTCCTGCCTGCTTTAACATCTTCCATTGCCTTCTCAATACCCATATATGCAGCGTTTGATTTTGGCGCGCAGGCTATATAAACCGTTGCCTGCGCAAGCGGTATGCGCGCTTCAGGCATACCTACAAATTCTGAAATCTGCATAGCCGCGTTTGCTAAAACTATAGCCTGCGGATCAGCATTACCCACATCCTCTGCAGCGCATATCACAATGCGCCGCGCGATAAAACGCGGGTCCTCGCCTGCGTAAAGCATTTTTGCTAACCAATATAAAGCCGCGTCTGGATCTGAACCGCGCATTGATTTTATAAACGCTGAAATAGTATCATAATGCCCATCTTCATCTTTGTCATAAACAACTGCCTTTTTCTGAATAGACTCTTCTGCGGCTTTTAAAGTGTAATGAACAAACCCATCTTTATCCGGCGGCGTAGTCAATGCTCCGACTTCAAGCGCATTTAAAGCCCTTCTTGCGTCACCATCTGATAATTTCGCAAGATGCGCTAAAGCTTCTTTATCTATTTTAAGTTGTAATTTACCCAGCCCGCGCTCTTTATCAGTTGCGGCATTATTTAAAATCGTGACTAAATCTGTTTCCTTTAACGGCTCCAGCTGAAAAATTATAGAGCGCGATAATAACGGCGAGACTATAGAAAAAAACGGGTTATGCGTAGTAGCGCCTATTAATATCACAATGCCATTCTCAACATCAGGCATTAATACATCCTGCTGGGCCTTATTAAAACGGTGTATCTCGTCTACAAAAAGTATGGTGCGCTGGCCGCCAACCTCTAACCTCTTCTTTGCAGAATCTATTGCCTTACGCAATTCAGCGACATTGCTGGTTACAGCGTTAAGCTCATAAAAAAATGCCTTTGTCATATTGCTTACGCAATAAGCAAGGCAATTTTTACCGCTTCCCGGAGGCCCATAAAGTATTAATGAAGAAATTCTGTCTGCTTCTATGGCCCTGGTTAAAAGTTTCCCAGGCCCTATTATATGCTGTTGGCCAACATATTCAGCCAGCGTCCTTGGCCGCATACGTATTGCCAAAGGCTGTTGTTTCTGGCTTATTTTAATTTTTTCTGTTTCAAATAAATCCATAAAATAAATATCCCCGCTTCAAAATTATACCCGAAGATAAATCATTTTTTTACCCAAAACCACTTATTACTAAACATGAGCCCGATAAAAACACCTGCCATATTGTTAATAATATCGCCTATTTCCGCTTTTCTAAAAGGCAAAAGGCTCTGTATAGCCATTTCGTTGATAAATATTATAAACAACCACACAAATAAAGCTGTAAAGAAAATTTTTGCGCTGGGCTTTCCTGCTTCCGGATAAACAACGTATCCTGATGCCAATGCCAGAAAAAACATGAAAGCTATATCAATCCCCTCGGCGTCATGTTTACAGTATACTAAAAAACCAATTAAAGATATAAATAATAAGCTTAAAATTGCTCTTGCGGCTATGGGTAACCAATTAAAATTCCTTTTTTTCAGTAACACTATCTGATTAATGGCATAACCAAGGGCAAACAACGCAAAAAACCTGTTGGCAGCTGTCATTAATTGATCCTGCGAGTAGCCGGCAGTGTGGACTATTTTATAAAACAATACCCATCCCCACCACGAATTGCTCCACACAATTACAGCTAATACAAAAAATATCCAAAAGAATTTCTTAGTCATAGTTTTACTTTTTTTTATTAGACTTCTTATTAAATTTTTTACTAACCTCAATTTGTTTCAATTTAACATGAAAAGCATATATAACTAAACTAATCCCGAAAATAAGAATTAAAACTACATGAAGCAATGCCGCCACAGGCGAATAACAAAGCCCTCCCATATTCCCCAATCCAGATCTCTTAATCGCAACATTAGCGAAGATAGTGGCGTATGAAATTAAGCCAAAACCTGCAAGCCAAACAAAAATTTTTAAATATTCCATATATCTATTATAGAGTAAGTCTAAATTTCTTTGTTCATTGATTTTTTCAAAATATAATATTAAATAATAGAACACAGTAAAGCCTATTATAAGCACAATATTCATCAATACAGATGGACGATTTAATGAAGGCCATTGATTTGTAGATTTATCTATTGCCCACGGTAAAAAAATATAGCCAAAAAGCATCATTGACAAAAAATATACACAGCCCCATATTATTTTATATTTGCCCATTAACAGATCCTCACATTTTAGAATGTTTTTTATGCTGGTATCTACAAAAGCAAAATTGCAAACAAGCCACGAAGCCAAATCGGAGATTGCCAGCCAGCCCTGATTTTTACTGGACTGGCTGGCTTCGTCGCCCTCCGGGCTCCTCGCAAAGACGAATAATGCTAAGCTAATTGCGCAGGGGTGGCTGTTCGCGGGGCGTCAATTTGTTGCCGCGCCACGGTTTTACCAAGTATTTTTACTAAGTGAGGCGGCAACAAATTCCGAGGCAAAATTTCTCGGTGGGAAATTTTGCCGTCCCCGCGAACAGCCACCCCGAGCAAACTATCTAACCCCAACACCTAATTTTTCTTTTAGATTACTGATTATCTTAGAATGAATTATTTCAACTTCTGTATCGGTAAGCGTTTTTTCAGGCGATTGATAGGTAAGCCGATAGACTAGGCTCTTATGGCCTTTCGGAATCTGCTCTCCGCGATAAACATCAAAAAGCTTTATATCTGTTAAAATGCTGCCGGCGGCTTCCTTTATAACATTAACAATCTCGGAGTTGGATATTTCCTGTTTTGCCAAAGTTGAAATATCCCTGCAAACAGCAGGAAATTTCGGAAGCTGGACAAATCTCTTTTCAAACCTTGCATATTTAAACAATTTTTCAAGATCTAACTGGCACACAAAACAATCTTTTTCTATATCAATCTTGCTTAATAATTCTTTTTTTACTTTTCCCAGAGAACCTATTGTTTCACCGGCTATTTTTATCTGCGTTGACTGGGCTGCTAATAAAATTTTATTATCAGATGAACTAATCTCGTAATCTTTAATGCCTATCTTTAAAAATAATGATTCAATAATACCTTTTAGATAATAAAAATCTGTTTGTTTTGCGCCATCCTGCCAATTGTCCGCCCTTAGACCTGAAAGGCAGATTGCCAAGAAGCTGTCTTCTTTTCTGTTCAATGCGCCTATAGAATAAACCGGGCCGATTTCGAATAATTTTATCTGGCCGGCATTTCTATTGATATTCCATCTGGCTGACAAAAGCACGCCCGCAACTAAATTTCTTCTTAAAACCGCAAGCTCCGGGCTAAGCGGATTATTTATTACAACATTCTGCCCGATTTCAACAGGCTGAAAAATGCCGTCGATATTTTTATCAACTAAACCATATGTCAAAACTTCATTAAGGCCAAAAGATACCAGCGTATTTCTTATTAAGTTTTCAAATTCAAATTGTTTCGGCGCAAACACTATTTCTTTTTTATCTATGCCTTGAGGCAAAGCATCGGGAATATTATTGTATCCGTAAATTCTTACTACTTCCTCTATCAGGTCTACTTCATTTTTTATGTCCTGCCGCCAAGAAGGCACAGAAAAAACAAATTTAGTTACACCTTTACGCACGCTTTTCAAACCAAGCGCATTTAAAATCCTTAATACATCTTTTCCTGGGATAACAACACCTGCTAAAGCATTCAATCTATCAAGCCTTAGTGAAACTTTTTTCAAAACACAGGTTTTTTTACCGACATCAACAAGGCCTGCTGTTTTTGCGTTGCAATATTTAACTATCAATTCAACTGCCCTGTCAGACGCTGTTTTAACAGCTGCGAGATCAACATTTCTTTCAAATCTGTATGAAGAATCCGAACTTAAGCCCAGCGCCCTGGAACATTTTCTTACTATCTGCGGATCAAAATATGCGCTTTCTAAAAGTATTGTTTTAGTATTCTCTGTTACCTCGGTATTTTCACCGCCCATTACCCCTGCTATAGCAACGGGCGATCTTTCATCCGCAATCACCAGCATCCCGGAGTTTAATTTTCTTTTTAAGCCGTCTATGGTAACTATTTCTTCGCTGTCTTTGGCACGGCGCACTATTATTTTAGCGCCTGATAATTTATCAAAATCAAACGCATGTAAAGGCTGGCCTGTTTCAAATAAAACAAAATTTGTTATATCAACTACATTATTTACCGTTCTTACGCCTATTGACTGAAGCCGTTTTTTAAGCCAATCCGGCGAAGGCCCGGCTTTCACATCGCTTATAATACGGCCTGTGTAACGCGGGCAGGCAAGCGCATCAAACACCTGAATATCTACCTGCGGCCATCTCCGGGTGTGTTGCTCGCCCCGCTGATGCGGGGCTGTGCTACCCACCCGTCGTGGCCGCACAGATTTACCTGTGATAGCCGCAACTTCTCGCGCTATTCCAATAATGCTTAACCAATCCGGCCGATTAGTTGTAACCTCTGCTTCAAAAACCCAATCATCTTCAACTTTTGTAACAACTTCTATTTCAAGCCCTGCCATAGTAATTTTTTCTGCCAGGACTTCGGGCTTTAATTTTATGTCTACGTATTCTTTTAACCAATTGTATGTAAATTTCATTAAAATTGCCTCAGGAATCTCAAATCGTTTTCGTAAAATAACCTGATATCTGTTATTCCATATTTCAACATTGCTAATCGCTCAATGCCCATACCAAACGCAAAACCTGTATATTTTTCAGGATCATAACCAACTGCTTTAAAAACAACTGGGTTTACCATACCTGCGCCCAGCACCTCTAGCCACCCCTTCTGCGAGCATACCCTACAGCCTTTACCTGAACATATAATACATGAAATATCAACTTCCGCGCTTGGCTCTGTAAACGGAAAAAAGTGCGGGCGAAACCTGGTTTTTGTATTTGAACCAAACATCTGCTGAGCAAAAAGCGCTAAAGTACCTTTCAGCTGCGCGAAAGTAACATTTTTATCTACAAACAAGCCTTCTATCTGGTGGAACATAAAACTATGGCTTGCATCAGTGGCATCAGGCCTATAAACTCTGCCAGGGGCTATGATTTTAAGCGGCGGCTTTCTTTGTTCCATTGTCCTTATCTGCACGGTTGAAGTCTGACTGCGCAAAAGCCAGTTATAATTTTTATTATTTCTCTTGTATGGATTTAAATCCAGGAAAAATGTGTCAAATGCGTCGCGCGAAGGATGGTCTATCTGTATATTTAACGCTTCAAAATTATGATATTCGGTTTCTATCTCAGGGCCCTGGACAATTTCAAAGCCTATGCGCGTAAAAATATCGCAAATTTCTTCTGTTACCTGCGTCAGGGGATGCTTATACCCAATCAATGGCATTATCCCGGGCATAGTAACATCAAAATCACCAGCCTGTTTTTGCGCTTTTTGGTTATCAACGAATTTTCTGGCCTCTGCATCGAGAATGGCTGTTATTTCATTTTTAAATTCATTTATAAGAATACCTGCTTTTGGTTTCTCATCTGCAGGCAAACCTGCCATACCGGCCAAAAGGCTGCGCATTAGGCCTTTTCTACCAAGATATTCTATGCGTAATTCCTCTATCTGCTCTTTTGAAGCCAACGAGGCTATTTTTTCGTTAAAAATTTGCTTTAATTGCTTTATTTTTTCTGTCATATTAAGTCTTTGGTATAAGGCCTTCTTTTTTCATCTTATCTATTGCTTCATAAGGCGCAAGAATAAGAAGCATATCATCTTCCATTAAAATATCTTCGCCTTTCGGCAGTATATTAAGCAGTTCCACAGGCTTTGCTGCCTTTCTGGCTGTACTCTTAACTTTTCTTTTTATCGCGACAATATTTATACTGTGCTTAGCCTTAACCTCAAGGTCTTTTAAAGATTTATTAATAAATTCCTGCGGTGTCTTTATCTCAAACATGCTGTATTCAGGAGAAAGGTTTATTTCCTCTACGACCTCAGGCGAAATCAATTTATTGGCAAGTTTTTCACCCATATCGCGTTCAGGAAAAATTATTTCATTGACTCCTAACTTTTCCAAAACTTTCGCCTGATTTTCGCTGACTGCTTTTGCGATTATCTTAGGCACGCCTAAATCTTTTAAAGCCAAGGTTACCAATATAGACGCCTCCAAGCTTTTGCCTATTGACACTACAGCCACATCTACTGACTGAGCGCCTATATTTTCTAAAGCCTTCTCGTCGGTTGCGTCAATGCACACAGCATTGGTAACATATTCTGCCAGATCCTGGACAACATCTTCTTTTGAATCTATAGCCAAAACCTGCTGGCCTTTTTCAGCCAATGTCTTTGCAACGCTCGCCCCAAACCTGCCCAGGCCTATAACAGCATATTGCTTCATAATTATACCCTTTCTATCCTACCATTATTCTTTCTTCAGGATAAATATATCTTGGCGGTTCCTCTCTTGTCGCTATAGCAAACGCTAAAGTCAAAGGCCCAACCCTGCCCATCCACATAGTTATTATTATTACAATTTTACTTAACGGCGCTAATGTCGGCGTAAGAGCGGCGCTTAAACCTACTGTGCCAAATGCGGATACAACTTCAAATAGATTTTTAAGCGCAAAATCCGCAGAGCAATATTTTGGCTGTTCTATTATGCATAATACAATGGTCGCTATAAATACCCAGGCAACCGCCATAAGCGAAATCATAAATGCCCTTCTAAAGATAGCACGCGGCACTGTTTTTTTAAAAATTGTGACGCGGTTTCTATTTTTTACCATTGCTATGGCTGCTGCAATCAAAACCGCCAGTGTCACTGTCTTTATGCCACCGCCTGTAGAGCCGGGAGATGCGCCTATAAACATCAAAGCGGTTGTTATCAATAGCGTCGGTGATGTAAAATTCTCAACCGGCAATGTATTAAAACCAGCTGTGCGCGGAGTAACAGAATGAAAATAACTGCATAAAAGTTTATCTTTTAAAGGCATGCCCTTTAATGTATTATCCCATTCAAATAAAAGTATAAGCGCCATTCCAGCTGCAATCAAAACTGCTGTAACAGTCAAGGCGAGTTTTGTTTGAACGCTTATCTTTGAAAGGTATTTTATCCTGTCTTGCCTCCAAAACTTAAACTTAGGCAGTTCAAGCAATACAATAAAACCTATGCCGCCTAAAATAATAAGGCTTGTTATAACTAAATTTATCGTCAAATCGGATTTAAAACCGCATAAATTATCCGCATACAGCGAAAAACCGGCATTGCAAAAAGCTGCTACTGAATGGAATATGCTGCTATAAAGTATGTGCAGTTTTGACCATCCGGACACCAAATGCCACCTCATATAAAGCAATGCTGCCCCGGCTGCTTCTATACAAACCGTAATAATTACGATGTGTTTTAATATTTTGCGGAAGGTCTCTGCCCTTTCATTATCCAGCGCGCTTTGCATAATGACAGTGTCTTTTATAGTAAGCCGCCTGCCCAAAAGTATGGCAAAGGCAGTTGAAAAAGTCATTATGCCAAGGCCGCCGAGCTGAATGAGAACAAGTATAATAGATTGGCCGAAAGTAGTAAAAAAAGTGCCTATATCTTTTACAATAAGGCCTGTGACACAGACCGCGCTTGTGGCTGTAAAAAGTGAATCTACAAAAGATATGGGTTGTGCGCCGGATATAGAAACAGGCAGGCAAAGTAAAATAGCGCCGATAAAACTAGCTAAAACAAAACTAAGCACTATTACCTGATTGGGCTTTACCTTTATAAGCATAGTTTTTTGCTGAAATAAATTACTTGCTTTTCGGTTTTGCGAGCTTCACTAATTCTGTGAAGGTGTGCGCATCACTAACCGCCAAATCAGCCAAAATCTTTCTGTCAATGGCTACTTTAGCTTTTTTGAGCCCGTCAATAAATCTGCTATACGTAATGCCGTTCTCCTGACAGGCAGCATTTATCCTTACTATCCACAACTGCCTGAAATCGCCTTTTCTGTCTTTACGGTCCCTGTAAGCAAAAGCCATACCGCGGCGAACCGTTTCTATGGCAGACCTGTAGAGCTTTGACCTGCCGCCCCAAAAGCCTTTCGCTTTTTTAAAAATCTTTTTCTTTCGTTTTAAACTTGCTACTACATGGCTTACTCGTGGCATTTTTATTTACCATCCTTTCATGAATATGGCAATAACTTCTTTATATTCCTTGCTTCCGGCGCAAAACAATAACTGGACTTGCCCATTTTGCGCTTGCGCTTGCTTGATTTCAAGGTCAACAAATGGCCCCTGCAACATTTGGCCTTTTTTACCTTACCTGATTTTGTAATCTTAAATCTTTTTGCTACGCTTTTATTTGTTTTTCTCTTCCTGGCCATCGTTTCCTCCTAGTTGATACATATACAATCTATTTGGGCGAGAAAAATATCTGTATGCTCTTGCCCTCTTTAAAAGGCCCTTTCTCTATATCAGCGACGCCTGAAAGGTCCTGAATTACTCTATCTATTACGCGCTGGCCGAATTCCGGATGAGAAATTTCTCTGCCCCTATAAATCAATGTAACCTTAACCTTGTCTTTATGCTGTAAGAATTTTTTGATATGGTTAAGTTTGGTTATATAATCATGATCCTCTATTTTCGGCTTCAGGCGTATTTCTTTTAGATGGCCGCCTTTCTGATGCTTGCGCGACTCGCGCTCCTTACGCTCCTGGTCATACTTGAATTTTGTAAAATCCATTATTCGGCAGACCGGAGGCGTTGTATTAGGCGCCACCTCAACCAAATCCAGTTTTGCTTCCTGCGCCAGCTTAAGAGCCTCCTGAGGAGACATTACACCTAATTGCTCTCCGTCAGCGCCTATTGCTCTTATCTCTGGCGCACGTATTCCCTCGTTGAATCTAACCCTCTTTTGAATAAACTACCACCTCCTCTTCGATTTTTTTAATAAATTCTTCCGTTCTCATCTGCCCTTTATCGCCTTCCGAGCGAGACCTGACAGATACAATATTTTTTTCCTTTTCCTTTTCGCCTACAATAATCATATACGGAATCTTATTTGTCTGGGCATCTCTTATTTTATAATTAAGCGTCTCTGAGCGCGAATCTATCTCAACCCTTACACCGGCTTTATCTAACTCTGCCTTAACTCCTAAAGCATAATCCTGGACAGTATCTTTTATAGGAATAACTATTGCCTGAACCGGCGAAAGCCATACCGGGAAAGCGCCGGCATAATGCTCTATAAGCACACCAAAAAATCTTTCCAATGACCCAAGTATAGCCCTGTGAATCATTATAGGCCTTTTTTTCTGGCCTGCTTCATCAATATAGTTAACGTCAAAACGTTCGGGCAGATTAAAATCAACTTGAATAGTTGTGCACTGCCATGAACGGCCTAATGCATCCTTTATTTTTATATCAATCTTCGGCCCATAAAAAACACCTTCGCCGGGATCTATAGAATATTTTGCGTTGACTTTGGATTTAAGCGCATCCTCAAGTGCTGTTGTAGCAAGTTTCCAGACGCTATCTGAACCTACGTGCTTTTCAGGCATAGTAGAAACAAAAATATCATATTCTTTAAAACCAAATTTACCCAGCATTTCAAAAGTCAAATCAAGAATTTTGGATATTTCTTCCTTTACTTGGGCTTCTGTACAGAATATATGCGCATCGTCCTGCGTAAATCCACGCACACGCATAAGCCCGTGCAGGACGCCTGAACGCTCATATCTGTAAACTGTGCCAAGCTCTGCAAGTTTTAGCGGCATTTCACGATAACTATGAAGTTGGCTTTTATAAATAAGGATGTGGCCCGGGCAATTCATAGGCTTTATGATATATTTCTGCTCGTCAATATCCATAGGCGAATACATATATTCGCGGTAAAAATCCCAATGGCCGCTTGTCTTCCAAAGATCTATCCTGCCTATGTGCGGAATATTTACTAATTTATACCCGCGCTTTATATGTTCGTCTTTCCAATAATCTTCTATAAGTTTACGTACAAAGGCGCCTTTTGGATGCCAGAACACAAGGCCAGCGCCCATTTCATCCTGAATGCTGAACAAATCAAGGTCTTTACCTATTTTTCTGTGGTCCCGGCGCTTTGCTTCTTCTTGCACAAACAAGTATTTTTCAAGCTCTTCTTTTGTTTCAAACGCTGTGCCATATATACGCTGAAGCATAGCGTTTTCCTCGCTGCCACGCCAATATGCTCCGGCTACACTAAGCAATTTAAATGCCTTTAGTTTCCCGGTTGATTCAATATGCGGGCCACGGCACAAATCAACAAATTCGCCCTGCTTATAAACAGAAACATTTTTGTCCGGGATTTCCTCTAAAAGTTCGACTTTATATTTTTCCTTAAGGCCTTTGAATAATTTAAGCGCATCCTTTTTAGAAATCTCTTCACGCTGAAATTTCAGGTTTTGCTTAACAATATGCTGCATCTTTTTTTCTATTTTTTCAAGGTCTTCAGGCGCAAAAGGTTCTTTTTTATCAAAATCATAATAAAACCCTTCATCAATAGACGGGCCTATAGCCAGCTTTGTATCAGGCCAAAGCTCTTTTACTGCTTGCGCCATTATATGCGATGCGCTATGTCTTAAAGTTTGTAAGTCCATAAATTTAACCTATTAAGTGGTGGGCGATACAGGACTCGAACCTGTGACCTTTTCCATGTCAAGGAAACGCGCTAACCAACTGCGCTAATCGCCCAAAAATTGCAAAGCAATTTTTGGATCCTGTTTTTCCAGCTATCTCGAGCTAAAAAACAGGACCTGCAATGCTTTAATTGTCAAATTCTACTTGTAAGGTCCTGTGTCACTGCTGGATGGTGCTGGTGACACAGGATCATACTTTTTATCCAGTTGTTTTCTTACAGGATAAAAAGTATGGTGGGCGAGGTGGGAGTTGAACCCACACGGCCTTGCGGCCAAAGGATTTTAAGTCCTTCGTGTATGCCATTCCACCACTCGCCCGATTTTGCAAAGCAAAATCGGATCCTGTTTTGCAAGCTATATCCACTGGCAAAACAGAACCTTCGCCTTAAATTATCAATTATACTGCCGCTAAGCCTTTATTCGTAAGGTCCTGTGCAACTACTCGTTATAGCTGGTCGCGCAGGATCATACTTTTTGTCTAGATTCTTTCTTACTGGACAAAAAGTATGGTGCCGGGGAAGGGAATCGGACCCCCCACGCCGGCCTTTTCAGGGCCGCGCTCTACCACTGAGCTACCCCGGCAGCACCATGAATTGCGTAATATTGTACCATAAATCATATATATGTCAATTAAATAGGCAGGCTTATATCTTTTCGATGCTTGAGGCCTTTATCCAGCCAACCTTGCCATCAGGCCGCTTTATAAACGCCCAACCACCTTTTGCCTTCAAGAATAGCGCTTCGTGGCCCTGGTAAATCTTAAAATAAACTGTCGCACTGTCAAAAGGTTCGTATCTAACATCAACCTCTTTGTCCAAAATTACAGCCCAAGGTTGGTTTTTTTGGCTTATTTTTATGAAAAAGCCTGTTACTGCAAGCACAAAAATTATGCAACAGGCAATAAGAGGCAATTTTATATAACTCCTTGCGCTTCTTATAAAAAGAAATGATACTGCCATTAAAAATATAAATAAATATAAAACCATTAAAAATACAGTTAACCCATCAATACTTAAATCTTTTATAATGTTTGTATAGAATTTTGTAAAAAACCCAGACCTTACAGTAACCTGCGGCTCTATAACTGATCTAATATGATCCATATTAGCCTTTAAATCAGAATCTTGGCCAATAATCCGTTGGGCCCTTTTATAATTTAGCATTGCCTTTCCGATTTCGCCTTTTTTAAAATATGCATTGCCTAGATTATAATAAATATTACCGCTTTCGATTCCGGTATTAAGGCTTTTTTCATATCCTTTTATGGCTTCGTCAAATTTACCCTGCTCATAGGCAATATTGGCTTTATAGAAGTCGACTGAAGGATTATCGGTATTGGAAGCAAAAGATAAAGAAGTAAAAAACAGTAGGGAAGTAGAAAAGTAGAAAAGTAAAAGACTAAAAAATTTTGTTTTTGCCTTATACTTTTCTACTTTCCTACTTTTATACTTTTTACTGTTTTTCATAATCTCGCCTTCTCTAATTCTTCCACAATCTCTTTTGCCAACTGTAAAACCTTTACCATATCATCCTTTGTTATCGCTGCCAAGGCAAAACGCGCTGCATCACAAGCATTGAAAAATTCCCTTATTTTCAGAAGAAACTCTTCGGATAAGCCTTTTTGGCTTAAATACTGCTCTGCGCTCAAGGCAGTTATGCCTCCGGAATTAACATGCAGTTTATCGCCTATATAATCCTGTAAAGTTTTAAAAATAATTCCGTAGAATTCATCTTTTTTCTCCATATTAAGAAAATTTTGCGCAAGAACTAATCCTTTGTGCGCTTTTTTAAGAGCGCCGCGCATTCTCGCATATCTAATATCAGTCCGCAGGCGCTGGTTTCTTTGCTCTACAAAAAATAAAATTATAAATAACAACAGTGGCAGGATAAAAACCCACATAAAAAATTTACTCCGGTATAAAACAGCCCCTTTTTTCTCTATGTCTCCAGGCCTATCCTTTATGTAAACTATATCCTTGCCCAATATTTCTTCTTGAGCCTGAATCGCTGTTTGCGCAAAGCCAGCCTGAGCAGAAGGCGATTCAATTATTTTTGATTGCTGCGCCGAATCAGGTTTTAAAACTGTTATTGGAATAGGGCCTCTCTTTACAGTCTGATAGCTCCCGGCTTCAGGATTAAAAAAACTGAATGAAAGCTGTGGTATCTGTGTAACGTTTTCCGATAAAGGCATAATTACTTGTTCAAAAATTTTTTGATTGCCTTCAGTTTTTGCCTGAGGCTGATAGATTTTAAAATCTTTTGTACTTTCTAAGCTCGGGGCATTTACTGTGGACAAATTCCCTTCGCCTGATATCTTTATCTTAAGGGTTATCGGATCTCCTGCCTTAACATTATTAGAATCTGATTCAAATTGCATATCAAAATTACCGACAGCTCCTGTAAAATCAGCGGGTTTATTTTCTTCGGGCAAAGGCTTTACTGCAATTGCATGCGAGTTCGACTTTAAATCTAACGGATATGCTTCATATCGTGTAAAGAAATCTGCGAAAAAATCATCGTCCTGTAAAAAATCGCCTGGCATTGAAGATGTTTTGCGATTTTGCGCCTGCCTGCGGATTATCAAATTACATTTTATCTGAACAGGCCCTAAAACAAGCTCTCCGGATTTTAAAGGATAAGCCTGAGATTTAAACTCTATCACATCATATGTTAAGCCAGACAACGCCTGCTGATATTGATTGGGCTTGTCGAATTGCGTGTTGGAAAAGCCATCTGCGGATAAAAGCGGGTATTCTATATCTTTTATTGCAAGTTTATTTATACAAAGCCGCACTGTAACCGGCATTATTTCATTTAGATAAATATCTTTCTTTGAAACATCAAGCTCTATAAATATTCTATCCTTAAGCTGTTCCTCTGTAATGGTATTCTGCTTCTGCGGCTGCGAAGAAGAAACTGTTGATAAAGGTTTTTTTGCCTGAGCATGATTATCAACCACTTCTATATTTATTTCCTGACTAGTATATTTTTGGTTGTTATAATCAACGGAAAAAGGGCCAATAATAAATTTACCCACTTTAAGCGGAATTAAAACGTAATTATGGCTTATTGAACTAGACATTTTGCCATTCACAATGGACATCATTGTTGAAGGGCCAAGATACCTGACGCTAAAGCCGTCCGGATCTTGTATACTTGGAACAGGCACATCAGTTGCTCCGCGAAAGGTAAGCGAAAGCTGGGCGCTTTCGCCCAAAGACACCACGTTATTGTCAACCGTAGCTTCAAAGGTAATATCAGAAGCAAAAGATAAAGAAGTAAAAAACAGTAGGAAAGTAGAAAAGTAGAAAAGTGAAAGACTAAAAATTTTTGTTTTTGCCTTATACTTTTTTACTTTCCTACTTTTATACTTTTTACTGCCTTTACACTCCATTACCAGTCCTTGTCCACATCCGGATATCTCTGCGGGGCATGTTTATCGCGCAGCTGCCTATCCTGCTGTTCTTGCTGCCTGAAATCTTCTAACATTACCCCCGCCTCTTCCTTTGACATCTCCTTGCCCGGCTTTAAGCTATCGGATGTTGCTTTACTGCCTCCTTTTTGAGCTTGGCTTATATCAGTTTTTTGTTTCTGCTGGAGCTGATAGACTTTTTGACTCCCCTGTTTTTGTTCTTGACTTAACTGGTTCCCCTTAGATAATTTATCAATCTGTTTATCGCCACCCATGCCTGCTTTTTTCTTGCTGAACAATTTTTTTAAATCTTTTTTAATAAATTCAATATTTGATTTTGCATCTCTATCTTTAGGATCCAACTCCATAGCACGTTTATAACAATCAACTGCTTCTTTAAATCGTCCCTGCCTGAATTTACAATTGCCGATATTATAATTCGCTTTTGCTTCTACTTTTCTGTCTCCGGACAAAAGAGATTTTTCGTATGCAGCTATAGCATCTTTATATTGTTTCTTTCTATAAAGGCTGTTTCCTATATTAAAATTTATGATGGGCTCTTCAGGCGCAGAAGTTAACGCCTCATTATAGCTCTTAAGGGCTTCGTCGATTTTGCCCTTATTATACAGCTGATTAGCATCTCTTACAAGCCCGGGCTCATTAGAAGCAAAAGATAAAGAAGTAAAAAACAGTAGGAAAGTAGAAAAGTAGAAAAGTAAAAGAAAAAGATTTAGGATCTTTGTCTTTGTTTTATACTTTCCTACTTTCCTACTTTTATACTTTTTACTGTTTTTACTCTCTACATCCATTGTTCTTTTCTCTCCGAAATCAACGGCTCTATCAACAATAACATCAGCGCTACTGCAAGCGGAATCTGATAGCGCTCAAAAAAACGTTTGTTTATTTTTGTTTCCAAATCTCTCTTTTCCATTTTTGAAATTCTTTCCTTATATAACATATTAAGGCCAAATTCAGTTGCAGTGGCTCGTATATAGCTTCCGCCTGTGGTAAGAGCTATTTTTTGTAATAACTGTTCGTTTAACCGCGATTTTACAATTTTACCTTCTCTGTCTTTTAAATAACTTTTTGCCCCTGAATAATCTGTTACAGTAATAAGCTCGCCGTCAGGGTTGCCTATCCCTATACAATATATCTTCGCCGCTTGCTTGGCTGCTTCTTTTGCCAATGTTTCAGCAGTACCTTCATGGTCTTCACCGTCAGAAATCAATATCAGAACACGATATTTTTTTGCGCTGTTTTCAAAACCGTTCAACGCTTCTTTGATAGCTAAACTAATCGCAGTGCCGCCCTTAGGAATAGCACCAGTATCTACATCATTTAACGAAAGCATGAAGCCATTATAATCGTTTGTAAGAGGGCATTGTATAAACGCTGATCCTGCAAAAGCTATCAGGCCTATTCTGTCGCCCTGTAAATTCTTAACCATATCTGATATCGCAAGTTTTGAACGCTCGAGCCGGTTCGGCTTGATATCCTCTGCCAGCATACTTTTTGAAACATCAAGCGCAATAAATATATCTACGCCTTTTCTTTTCACTTCCTCCATTTTATAGCCCCATTGCGGGCGGATAAGCGCGAGAACTAAAAATATGGCTGCCATTAGCAAAATGCCTGCTTTTAGCCATGATTTTTTCAAGCTAAAATTATCTGAAATAACAGCAAGCAGGTTTTTCTGGACAAATTTCTCTATTAATTTTGATCTTACCTTGAACGCCCAAATATAAAAAACAAAAAGAACCAAAACTACCCAGAAAAACATAATTGCCGCATGATTACCGAATTGCATTACGGTATTCTCCTTAACAACGTCTGTGATAATACAATTTCTAATATCAGCATCATAAACCCTATAAGTAAAAACCGCGGGAACAATTCCCTGTATTCAGTGTATCCTGTTTCTTCAATGGGCGTTTTTTCCATCTTGTCAATATTTTTATAAATCTGTTTGAGAGAATCTGTATCTGTTGCCCTGAAATATTCGCCGCCTGTAATTTTAGCTACCTTTGTTAACATTTCATCGTCTACGTCTATCTTTATAGGCTGATAGACTTTATTTCCGAAAAAATCCTGCATAGGGTATGGAGCCATACCCTTCGTACCTGCGCCTATCGTATAAATCCTGACTCCTAAAGTTTTACCTGCATGCGCCGCGGCTTGCGGAGAAATATTACCGGCATTATTTCTGCCGTCTGTTAATAATATAAGCACTTTGCTCTTTGCCTTTGAATTTCTGAACCTATTTATGCCTGACATAATGCTGGACCCTATGGCAGTGCCGTCTTCAACCATGCCTATCTTTATACGATCCAGATTTGTAATAACCCAGCTGTAATCAAGCGTAAGCGGGCATACCATATAAGGCCTTGCGGCAAACGCAATAATACCTATTCTGTCATTATGCCTGCCTTTTATAAAATCCTCTACAACACGCTTAACCACATAAAGCCGGTTCTGCCTCTGGCCGGCAAATGTAAAATCTTCTGCCAGCATACTGGTAGACGTATCAACCGCAAGTATTATATTTATACCTTCTGAAGTAATTTTTTCCTTCTGAACAGGCATCTGCGGCCTGGCAAGGGCAATAAGTATAAAAACAATCGCTGCAGAACGCAATATAATCAAAACCTTACGGTTAAAAAATATGTTTTTTTTCTTTGCCTGCCTTAGGATTGCTGCTGTCGAAAATTTAAAATATGCCGCGGTCGTGCGCTGGGATATTAAATACAGCCATAATGGCAGTAAAAATATTAAAAATAAAATTTGAGGATTAAGAAATCGCATGCGGCTCCTCTTTTGTTTCATCAACAAGCTTCATTGCCGCATCAAATGCCCCGATAATCTCGTCTGCATTCGGTCCATATTTGGCAAATTTAACCATATCTGCTTTTTCTAGAAAATTCTTTAACAAATCTTTTATCTGCTGAGGTAGGGGCGACCCTTGCGGTCGCCCTGTCTGGGCGGGGACAAGCCCCGCCCCTACATTGCTCATCACGATCAGAAATTCCTCTGTTGTCATTTCAGGCGCGCGCATTTTAAACCTATTTTCCAAATATTGCCTGACAATAAAAGACAACCTGAAAAAATACTCTTTAACAAAACCATCCTTAACAAGGCTGCTTGCCTTAAGGTCTGCCAGCGCCTTGTAAGCAATCTCATGAGCAAAAGGCGCAGGCAGTATTTTCTCCACCCAAGCTTTTTTTATTAAAAAATAAGCGGCCAATCCGGCTGATATTAAAAACACAGCCAAACCAACCGCCAACCATAACTTCCAGTTTAAAGGAAAATAAAGCACACCTTTTATATCTTTTATATCAACAGCAGAATTCAAGCTATCCGCGGCAAAAGAAAGTATAGGAGAAAATGAAAGTAGCAACAACACAATAAAACAGCCGCTTGGTGGGGCATTTCGCAGGAACATTCGGCTTGCTCCTGCGGCAAGCCTCATTCGACGAAAATTTTTATGCCCTTCGCTTCGCTCAGGGGCCAAGCCATAAAAATTTTCGACGTCCTGCTTCAGCCCCACCTTCGCGGCTGTTTTATTGCTATTATTTCTGTTCCTCTGGTTTTGTTGTTTCATTTTCTTCTACTGCCGGAGCTATTGTTTCCTGGCTTACTTGCGGCTTAACTTCTTCTTGCTTTACAGACGTTGCCAAAGGCGCCTCTTTTCCGAGTATCTTGTCTATATATACCTCAACCTGCTGTTCCTGCAGGATATTTTTAAGCAAAACCTGCATCTGTTCCTGGACCTTTTTATTTTTATATTCGTACTCAACTTGATCTTTCACTTCATCAAAAGACATTTGTTTTTCAAGCGCAATCTTATTGATTTTAAAAATATAATAAGCGTTATTTATCTTGATCGGCCCTGCGATTTCATTGTCCTTTTTTGAAAAAATGGCTTCACTTGCATCCTTTGAAGGGCCAGCGCCAGGAATGCTGCTTGACGCCTCAAGCCCAGTTTCAACCAAACCGCCCTTTGCTTTTGTTGCCTCATCTTCACTCAAATCAGATGCCATTTTAGAAAAATCAGCTCCGACAGTAAGTTTACGAACAGCATCCTGCGCTTTTTTCTCATCGGAAATTTTAATCATGCTGATATTTGCTAAGGCCGGCTTCTTATATTTATCTTTATTGGCTTCGTAATATGTCTCCATATCAGACGCTGAAATAGCAACCTTGTCCTTCAGCTGGCTTTCAAGAAACTTCTGCACTAAAAGTTTTTTGGTAATATCTCTTACGCCGCGCTTGACTTCTTCATCCTGATCCAAGCCCATTCTTTTTGCTTTTTTATAAAGCGCAAGCGTTGTCGCATATTGCCTTACAAATTCAACCTTGCCTTCTCCGCGCGAAAAATTCTCTCTAGCCCAATCAGGTATAGATTTTATTTCCTGCTCTATCTGGCTCTCGGTTATTTCTTCGTCGCCAACCTTTGCTAATACAACGCCTGTTGGCTCTTTAACCGGCTCACTCTGGCCCAAAGACGCCCTTTGCGACAATTCATACTGCGCCTGCCCTGACAAGCCTAAATTTTCAAGGCATTCAATTAATTTCTGGTCAAGCTGTGTCTTAAATCCGGCTTCCGGATCCGCGGTCTCCGCCTTGTAGAAATAATATAGCGCTTTCTCATAATCTAAAAGCTCCATATACATATTACCCATTCTGTAAAGAAGCTTTGCTGATTCTATGGCGCTAATTTTTGCGATTTTTAAATAATCGTCAAATGCGGTCAGCGCTTCTTTTTTAAGGCCTTTGTTAGCCAATGTCTCGGCGAAATCAAGCTGTTTTTTTGCGTCCCAGCCAGCGTCTATAACGCCTGCTGTGGATACCTTCCCGCAAAGCATGCTTTTTGTAATGAAAAAACATACCCCCGAAGACAACAGCACCGCTAATATTAACAATGTTACACTTACCTTACCTTCGTTTCTCATTTTATCTGAATCTCCTTTCCCTTGTCCTGAAAAATTTAATTAACGCATCTGCATATGGTTTATCCGTAGAAACATTTATACAGTCCATATTTATTGACTTAAAAAGCCGCTGGGCCTGGTCAAAATTGTTTTTAGCCTTATCCTGGTAATCTTTTAAAAATGAATCATCGCGCGTATCAAACTCAATCTCCTGGCCGTATTCTGCGTCTCTTATCCTTATTATACCTGCTTTTGGCAAAGAAAATTCTTTCGGGTCCTTAACATCTATGGCTATCATATCATGCCGTTTATTAGCTATAGACAGCGCTTTTCTAAAATCGTCAGGCGAAACAAAATCAGATATCAAAAAACTTACTGAACGCCTTGTAACTACCATATTCAAGTATTCCAAAGCGGCATTTATATCAGTGCCGCTTGAAACAGGTTTAAAATAAAGAGCCTCTCTTATTACCCTTAAGACATGCCGAAGGCCTTTTTTAGGAGGAACAAATTTTTCTATCCTGTCAGTAAAAATTATGAGGCCAACCCTGTCATTATTTTTTATCGCGGAAAACGCCAGCACCGCGCATATCTCGGCTATCAACTCGCTTTTTAAACAATTCACTGTCCCGAACTGACAAGAACCAGACGCATCCAGCAAAAGCATTATCGTAAGCTGGCGTTCTTCAACAAATTTTTTAACATAAGGATGCGATGTCCTAGCAGTGACATTCCAGTCTATAGAGCGTACATCATCACCAGGGGTATATTCACGCACCTCATCAAACTCCATGCCCTTGCCCTTAAAAACGCTTTCATACTGTCCGGCAAAGACATCATTTACCAGCCTGCCTGTTGTTATCTGTATGCGGCGTATTTTTTTTAGCACTTCTGCTGGGATCATGGCTTATGGCACTGGCACTTCGTCAAATATTCTTTTTACTATTGTCTCAGATGTAATGTCTTCTGCCTCCGCCTCATATGTAACTATAACGCGGTGGCGCAAAACATCCATGCCTATTGATTTTACATCCTGCGGCGTAACATACCCGCGCCCCTGAATAAACGCATAAGCCTTTGCAGCTAATGTCAAATTTATGCTGGCTCTAGGCGAAGCGCCGTATTGTATAAGATTTGCCATATCAAGTTTGTATGCCCCTGGATTTCTTGTAGCAAAAACTATATCTATAATATATTTTTCTATTTTTTCGTCCATGTAAACCTCGTCAACAACTTTGCGCGCCCTTATAATATCTGCCGGTTTTACTACAGGCTGAACGCTTATCTTTTTATCCGTAACAGCCATTCTCTTCAAGATTTCATGCTCTTCTTCCTTTGTCGGATAGAGTATATTTAATTTAAGCATAAATCTGTCTACCTGCGCCTCAGGCAAAGGATACGTACCTTCCTGCTCTATAGGGTTTTGAGTTGCTAAAACTAAAAACGGGTCATCCAGCTTATAAGTCTCTTCGCCTATAGTAACCTGCCTTTCCTGCATAGCCTCTAAAAGCGCACTCTGCACTTTTGCCGGCGCCCTGTTAATTTCATCAGCAAGTATAATGTTCGCGAAAATAGGGCCCTTCTTTGTGGTAAATGCCCCATCTTTAGGATTGTAAACTAACGTACCTATAAGGTCTGCAGGCAAAAGATCCGGCGTAAATTGCAAACGGTGAAATTTTGTATCAATTGCCTGCGCCAGAACTTTTACAGACATTGTCTTGGCAAGGCCTGGCACTCCTTCAATAAGTATGTGGCCGTTAGCTAACAGGCCGACAAGCAAGCGTTCAATAAGATATCTCTGGCCAACGATAACCGTGCCTATTTGCGTTGTCAATGTTTGCACAAACCCGCTCTCGGCTTTTACCTTTTCATTGATTGCAGTTATACCTGACATAGTAACCTCCCTATTAATTAAATATCCTTAAAAAATACCGGCGTCAACAACAAGCACACTGACCCGCTGAATAGTAAAGTCACCGGCGCGCCGAACCAGTGGGCAAAAAGCCCTGATATAAAACTGCCTACCGGTGTCATACCTAAAAACATCAGGGTAAAAAAACTCATTACCCTGCCGCGAAGGTTATCAGGTGTTTCAAGCTGCAGCAACGTATTTATAGTGGCTGCCTGCGTTATTATCCCCCATCCTGCGCCTAAAAGCAATAAGAGCGAAACATAGTATGATGTAGATACTGAAAATAAAATCAAACTTACTGCTAAAATTATAGTGCCGCTTTTTACAAATATCTGTTTTTCTTTATAATTACTGTATTTGGCTAAAGTAAGCGCGCCCATTATTGCGCCCAGGCCTACTGCTGCCATCAAAAAACCCAGGCCTTTTACGCCCACTTTAAGTATGTCTCTTGCGAATATCGGCATCAGCACCACGCTCGCCATGCCGAAAATACTTGATATAGCAGTTATAATAACAAGCGAACGTATGTTTTTGTGCGACAAAACATATCTTGCTCCACCCATCAAACCTTCGGCTATAGATCTTTGCGATAAATCTTTAGGCGCGAAATTTCCCTTTATAAAAATAAGCGCTACTATTACCGCGAAAAAACTTACTGCGTTCACATAAAAACAGCTCGCGATACCAAACCATCCTGCCAAAAATCCGGCAATCACAGGGCCTATTATCCTTGCCGCATTAAATAAAAGTGAATTAAGCGCAATGGCATTGTTCAAATCACCCTTGCCGACCATCTCTACTACGAACGACTGCCTTGCCGGCACGTCAAACGCATTCACCAGGCCCAAAAGCGCCGCAACTATCGCGATGTTCCAGAATGCGGCTAATTTTAAAGAAATTAAAACCCCCAGGCAAAATGCCAGGGCCATAGAAAAAGTTTGCGTTGTAAGTAAAATATTTTTCTTATTCAGCCTGTCAGCTGCTACTCCGCCTAATAAGGAAAAAAGCATTATAGGCATTGCTGATATAGCATTTATTATGCCAAGCAAAAACGCGGAATTTGTCAACTCCAACACAAGCCAACCCTGAGCTATAGTCTGCACCCATGTGCCTGACAAAGAAACCATTTGCCCAAACCAAAACAAACGAAAATTTGTATGCCTTAAAGAAGAAAATAATTTTTTCATATGAGTAAACGGCAGGAATGCTTTCAGGTATTAAACTATAGCAAAAATGCACCCTAAAATCAAGGAAAAAATGCTTATAACGCCTAAATATACCAGCAATATTTTTATCCCGAATTCTTTTTTTAATACTAATATTGTGCCGTAGCTTGTTATCGGGCCAACCAGCAAAAGCACCATTGCAGCGCCCTGGCTCATGCCCTGTTTTATCAATGCGTCAACAAACGGCACGGTTGCGGTTGAGCATATATACATAACAATCCCGAATACCAGGCTGAATAAATACCCAAACCAGCCTGAAAGATTATTGTGCACCCATGCGCCAACAGGCGCGGCTGTTGATACAATAGCTGCTAGCAATATGCCTACGAACAATTCAAAACCGATTTCCTTAGGCATATCCCAAAATGCAAATTTAAGAACAGATTTCATATGGCCAAGGAATGTTTTTTTATGCTCATGCGCGCCTGGCGTTTTACAATGCGGGCATAAATCTTCTTTTAAATTGCGCGGCGCAAACTTCAGCATATTTCCTATTATGCCGGCAACCATGCCCATAAATATAACTGCGAAAAATATAAATATGGCAAATTTCACGCCAAGCAGCTTGTATGTTACCAGTAACGCGCTTATAGACGTGGCAGGTGTTGCAACTAAAAATGCCAAAACAGGCCCGAGCTTAGAGCCTTTTTTATAAAAACTTAAAGCCAAGGGAAGCGTACCCCAACAGCATATAGGCAGCAACGTTCCTGTTAATGCCGCGTAAAATACAGGCAAAATCCCTTTTTTGCCTAAATGCTTTTCAACAAAGCCTGAAGGCACAAATTCATGCACCAGGCCGCTTAAGAAAAATCCCAGCGCCAAAGCAGGAATAATTTCTATTAAATAATGTTTTAAAACAAAAATGAATTGCGTCATATCCTTGCTTGTTATTTCCAGGATTTCAGGAAAACCGTAAATGCATTTCTTTCCTTGCGATTTTTTATTAATCTAATTGTTTCAACCAAAGCCCATGCTCCATAAACCCAGATAATCCACCCGCGTATCCCGGGAATCAAAAATTGCGCAAGCCATAAAATAAAAAGGCCGCACGCTTCAAATAACGCGAAATCCATGCTTGTCAGAAAAAGAAACCCTAAATAAGACTGAACAATAGTCAGAAGTATTTCAACCTTCTGATGCTCGTCAAAAGCCACAAAGCTAAGCCTTCCCATCGCAAAAGAATAAACAAACGGTATCATTGCCACAAGTATTGTCCATTGATTTATTGACGAGGAAACAAAATTTATAAGAGCCATCGGGGCTTTATTAACTTTTCTTGCCCAATGAAAAGCTGACAACTTTTCAGGAAACTCGCTCAAAAAAGGCGCCACCCATTGCACGAAGACAAATTGAGAAACTCCCAAAGAAACAGCTAAAGCAAGCATTGAATTAAGAAAAGGGTGGGCTGAAAAATACAGTATTACAGCGCCTGCGATAAAGAGAAGTGCAATCCAGATAATATTAACGGGATAGCTAGAGCGCATTATATACTTGGGAATACGGCCTAAATCTGCTATTCCCTCTTTGTCATGCGGAGGCATTTTTGATAAAAGAAAAAGGTAGGCAAAATATATGGCAGCCAGCACAAGCCCGTCAAAAATATTCAGCGTCCCCTTAAAATAAATCACCAAAAAATAAAGAAGCGCGGGCAAAAGCGAAATAATGGCTATAGAGTGTTCGTCTTCAAGTTTTATGGCTTGAAAATTCTTTTTCCCTTTTTTCATTCCAAAAAACGAAGCAACAAAATAAACCATAGGCCAGCCTAAACCAACAAATAATCTTAAAGAACCGGTATAATTAGCAGTAATCAAATGAATCTTTGATGGATCTTTTGCCGCATCCATCGCGATAACAGCCTCAATTGCGAATTCCGGCAAAGTCTGTATCCAGGCGAGCACAGCTAATGCCAAGCCCTGCGAAATAAAAAACTGGCCGCATTCCGCTGCCCATGTAATCAACATTGCAGCTAAAACAATTGCCGGAAATGTCCAAAAAGCGCTAAATGCTTCCATGTGGCAACTCCTTCCCTTTCCAGATCGCGTAAATAGGCGGATAAACCAATAATTCCATAATAAAACTTGTAACTATACCGCCGATCATAGGCGCAGCTATACGCTTCATCATATCACTGCCTGCGCCCACAGACCACATAATAGGTATAAGGCCCATAAACATAGCCATAACTGTCATCATCTTTGGCCGTATGCGTTTCACTGCTCCGTGGATTATTGCTTCTTTTAAATCATCGTAAGTTTTCATCCTGCCTTGCCTAACCATATCATTATACGACATATCTAAAAACAACAGCATAAAAACACCTGTCTCTGCATCTAAGCCCATCAACGCTATCATACCAACCCAAACAGCAATAGAGATATTATACTTCAGAATAAATAAAAACCAAATTGCGCCCACCAAAGAAAACGGCACTGCCAGCATAACTATTCCTGCCTTAACCGGTGACTTTGTATTCATATAAAGCAATATAAATATAAGGAATATTGTGATTGGAATAACTATCTTTAAACGCTCTCTGACTCTCAGCATGTTTTCGTATTGGCCGCTCCACTGCAAAGAATAACCTGTCGGCAATTCAAGTTTTTGTTTTACTATATTTTTTGCTTCTGTTACATAGCTGCCAATATCCCTGTCTTTTATATCAACATACACATAACCTGAAAGCATGGCATTCTCGTCTCTTATCATTGCCGGGCCAGACACTAAACGTATATCTGCCAATTGGCCTAAAGGTATTTGAGCGCCTGTTTCTGTAGGCACTAGGACTCTGCGCAATTTACCAACATCATTACGCAATTCTCTAGCGTAGCGCACATTCACAGTATAGCGCTCCCTGCCCTCTATAGTTGTAGTAACAGGGTCTCCTCCTATTGCAGACATTATTACCTCTTCAACATCTTTTACGGTAAGCCCGTATCTGGCTATCTGATCGCGCCTAATATTAAAATCTACAAAAAACCCGCCTGTAACCCTTTCGGCATAAATACTGCGCGTGCCTTTTACATCTTTAAGCATAACTTCAAGGCGCATGCCGATTTTTTCTATCTCTTTTAAGTCCGCGCCGAATATCTTAATCCCCACAGGCGTGCGAACGCCTGTTGTAAGCATATCAATGCGCGCCTTAATTGGCATTGTCCAGGCATTAGTAACTCCCGGGATTTTTAATTTCTGATCCATCTCGTCGATCAATTTTTCCCATGTCATGCCTTTGCGCCAAAATTTTCTATCTTTTAAAACTATTGTTGTTTCCATCATGGAAAATGGAGCAGGGTCAGTAGATGTTTCCGCGCGGCCTGCTTTGCCAAAAACTCTTTCAACTTCAGGCACAGTTTTTATAATTTTATCCTGCATCTGCAGCAACTTCATGGATTCTGTAACAGAAATACCCGGCAGTGTTGTAGGCATATAAAGAATAGTGCCTTCGTTTAAAGGCGGCATGAATTCCGAGCCTAATTTTAAATATACCGGCACTGCGGAAATCATTAACAATAAAGCGCAAACCAAGGTGGCCTTTTTATATTTAAGCACCAAATTACACATTGGTTCATAAATCCTGAATAAAACCCTACTAACTGGATGTTTTTCTTCGGGATAATATTTGCCTACGGTGATAGAATTAAATATTTTTGAAATAAATTTGGGCTTGAAATGTTTATAATCCATTCTCGTAAACAGCATGCGCATTGCAGGATCAAGCGTAATAGCCAATAAGGCTGCTATGGCCATTGCAAGATTCTTGCTGAATGCCAAAGGCCTAAACAGCCTTCCCTCCTGGTCAACCAGCGTAAATACCGGCAAAAATGCTACTGCAATAACTAGCAGAGAAAAAAATACAGACGGGCCTACTTCTTTTAACGCATTAAGCCTTACCAAATGATAATCGCCTATTCTGCCTCCTGCTTCCCATAACTGCAATTTTTTATACGCGTTTTCCACTTCAACAATAGCGCCGTCAACAAGCACGCCTATTGATATCGCTATTCCTGACAAAGACATAATGTTCGATGTCAGCTTCATTCCAAACATCGGTATAAATGATAAAAACACAGCAACGGGTATAGTAACGATTGGGATTACAGCGGAAGGAAAATGCCACAAAAAAATCAGTATAACAAAACTAACAATAATCATCTCCTCGATAAGCTGATGCTTCAGTGTATCAATAGAACGCTTTATCAATTCTGAACGGTCATATGTAGTTACTATTTCAACTCCTCTTGGCAATGAAGGCTTGATTTCTTCTATTTTTTCTTTTACGCGGTTAATAACGTTTAAGGCGTTTTCGCCGCTGCGCATAACTACTATACCGCCGACAGTATCGCCCTGGCCGTCTAAATCTGAAATGCCGCGCCGGATTTCAGGGCCAATAACAACTTGAGCAACATTCTTTACTAAAATAGGCGTTCCAAGAGAATCATTTCCCAAAACAACATTTTCAATGTCTTTTATGGATTTCGCATAGCCCCTGCCCCTGACCATATACTCTGTCCCGGAAAATTCAATAAGCCTGCCTCCGATATCATTATTGCCGTCTCTTATAGACGACAATACTTTCATCAAAGGTATTTTGTAGGCCAACAGCGCATTCGGATTTATATTTACCTGGTATTGTTTCTGGAAACCGCCTATGGAAGCAACTTCCGCTACGCCAGGCACAACCTGCAGCCAATAACGCAGGTACCAGTCTTGAAAACTGCGCAATTGAGAGAGGTCATTTTTACCAGTTTTATCAACCAACGCGTATTGAAAAACCCAGCCAACGCCTGTTGCGTCAGGGCCGATTTCTGTTTTTACGCCTTCAGGCAACTTAGGCAGAATTTTACTTAGATATTCCAGGGTGCGGCTGCGCGCCCAATAAATGTCTGTACCGTCTTTATAAATAATATAAACGTAAGAAAATCCAAAATCAGAAAATCCGCGTATCGCTTTTACATTCGGCGCGCCGAGCATCGCTGTTATAATCGGATACGTTACCTGGTCCTCAATAATATCAGGCGAACGGTCCCAGCGGGAATATATAATAACCTGCGTGTCTGATAAATCAGGAATGGCATCAAGCGGCATACTTCTTATGCAATACACAGCCGCCACCATTGCCGCCAGCGCGAAAATAATTACTATATATTTATTTTTCGCTGAAAATTCTATTATTCTCTCAATCATATCTATTTATTGCCTGGGTTTAGCCTGCTCTCTGAATCCACTAAGAAATTTCCGCCTGTTACAACAACATCACCTTCATTCAACCCATCCAACACTTCATAAAAACCTTCTGCGTTTTGCCCTGTTTTAATCTCTTTCTGCTCTAAGATATCGCCTTCTTTTACGACATAAACAATTTTTCTTGTCCCTGTATCAAGAACGGCGTCTTCGCTGACCGCTAATTTTTCGCCAAGATCAACGCTTATCTTTGCGTTTACAAACATCTGCGGTTTAAGTTTATGTTCAAAATTATCAACCTCTACTCTTGCCTGTATTGAGCGGGTTTGCGAATCCACAACAGGCGCTATCGCTGCGATAACACCTGTAAAAACTTCGCCAGGAAACGCGACGCTGTCAAACTCAACGCTCTGGCCTTCTTTTATCAATCCGATTTCATATTCATAAATAGTTATGTAAACCCATATCTTGCTGTCATCTGCTGAAGGCAGATATAGATTTTCTTGAGATTTGTTATTTTTTTCAAGCGCGTCAATTTCCTGTTCATTCATTCCTAAAAGCAGTAATTTTTTTCTTGAGGCGCTAACCATGGAATCAGTCTGTTCTTTTACCAGGCCAAGCGCACTGTCACTTATCCTGCCTCTTGCTTTTATCGCCTGGAGGTATTCTTCCTGCGCGATAAATAACCCAGGATCATAGGCAACCTTTCCCACTGTTAATATCTGATAGGCCAGTTTTCTCTTTTCAACTTTTTCTTTTTTTACGCCTATCATTTGCTGTTTTTCCTGGCTCATATAAATACCAGTTTTAATGCTGGGTGTTTCTTCTTCATAAACCGGCACATAGTCCATGCCCATTGAATCTTTCATTGGCGCAGGCGATGTAATTTCCGCATTCATGGGGTTTCGATAATAGAGTATTTTGCGTTCTGTTTCTTTAGCAAAACCAAAGTCCACTAGTGAAAAAAATACTAAACCGGCTATTAATAAAATTTTTTTCATTTCTTACCTCGTTTCATTCCATGCCAACTTGTCTCTCTAAATCAGCTAAATTCATATTATATTCAACCAGCGCTTTGTAATATTCCATCTTCGTCTCAACCAGCATCCTCTGGCTGTCAAGAAGCATCATAAAATCGCTTTTGCCTGAAGCAAAACTTGCCAGCGATACTGAAATAGAACTCTCCAATATCGGTATCATATTTGTTTTGTATAAATTAATTTTATTTTTTGCCATCTCTACATTAGCAATCAATCTTCTGGTTTCTGCAAGCGCCTTATTCTTCATTGCATGATATGCCGCTTCAGCGCCTTCTAAATTCGCGACTGCCTCCTTTATCTCATATTTCTGCTTTGTCCAAAACCACAAAGGCACGCTAAACGACATCATTAAATCCCATGGCCCTAACCCGCCGCTTGCTATCCCGCGTTGAACAATCCCTGCCAGCATATCAGGAAACAAACCTCGTTGTGCCAAAGATTTCGCGAATCTATTTTTCTCTATAGCGTATGAAAATAACAAAAGCTCTGGTTTATTCTCTATTGTCAAACGATAAAATGATTCCGCGTCAGCGTTAAAATTAATGCTCTCATCTAATTGAGGAGCCCCCATGCTTGCTTCAGGGTTCCTGTTCAGCAAAGTATTGAGCCGCGTTTCTTTTGCCCGTCTGGCTTCTTTTAAGTTCTGAATTTCATTGCTTAACTTAGCTATTTCAAGATTAAGTTTAAAAAGTTCTTCCTGCGTAACTATGCCTGTTGAATATTTTGCCCTGGCTGTATTCGCGATGCCTTCCAATAAATCTAAACTCTGCTCTTTCAGCTGGGTTTCTTTATAATTCATAAATAAATCATAGTACGCATTTTTTACATCGCTCGTAACCTCAAGCTCTTTATTTTTATATTCAGCTGCTGCCATCTGTGATTCAACAACAGCGATTTTTCCCTTTAAAGGCAGTTTGCCAAACAAAGGAAACATCTGCTCCACAGACAACATCCTGTCAACAGGCATTGTCTTGTCAAACTTCAACGTGCCGCCAGGGATTTTTTCAAATTTAACACCGACTGTGGGATTATCCAAAGACTTTGCCTGCGGCACTCTAGCTAAACTTGAATCCCAGTTTTTTTTCGCAGACAAAATATCCGGATTATTCGATTTGGCTTCGCTGATTAACGGCTCAAGTTGTAGAGGCGAATGGCCATTCGCCTCTACAACTTGGGGTTCGGCATAGATAATATTAGAACAAAAAACACAAATTATTATTAATGCTATTATTTTTTTCATATATAATAAAAACGTTTGCCCTTCATTTAGCCGGGGTAAACGTTATTGGTAATATATTAACACTGTTATATTTTATGTCAATATATTAGTATATTAATACAATTATTGGGACAGGCACCTTTTTTGGTGCCTGTCCCAACTCATTGCGAAACTTACTTCTTGGTTACTGGCGCAGCCTCTGGCTCCTGGCCTTTGTCAGCTAAAACCTTCATATATTTATCAGGGTTTTTCGCGAATTCAGGCGGACATGCCTGACAGCAGAAATAGACTCTCTTGCCCTGGTAATCTGTATAAACTTCTTTGTTTATAGGGTCGCCTGATACCGGACATGTGCTCTGCGGCTCCATTTTAACTGCTGATTTTGCGACTGGCGCTGCTGTCTTTTCTGCTGCTTGAGACAGCGTTACCATTGTAAACATTACAGCTAAAACTACTACTATTATTGCATATTTACGCATATCTTATCTCACCTCCTTTAAATTTTTTGCTTTTTAAAAAATTTATCCCGAGCCACCAGATATTACAAGTAGTGGCAAGGGATTTCATATCCCCAAATCCGTTGGCGCTCTTCCTATAGAGCGCAAAAGAGAAATCGTATCATCTATTTTCTTTTTAACATCAACCCCGACGCCTGCGCGATCAGGATAAATGTCATAAAACACCTGGTATTTATCAGGCGTTACGTTTATCATTAATGAATTAGCGCCTGCCATTAACGCCCTTTTAATGCCATTTTCTTTATCAAGCGTCTCAAGCGCTGTTGTTGCTAGTATCTTTGCTTCAGGATACATTATGCGCGCACGGGCGATGGTATTCAACGACAATTCCAGCAATTCTGTAGGGGCGTATTGCAATACGCCCCTACCAATCGCCGTCTCCGGATGCGCGATAAACGGCCCGAAAGAAAACATCTCCGCGCCCAAAGAAGCAGTTAAATCTATGTCTTTCAGAATATCTTCTTCTTTTTGTCCGGGTAAACCAATTAAAAAACCTGTCATTACAAGATAACCCATTTTACCTAAACTACGTATCAATTCAAGGCGATCTTTCAAATGCCGGCCTGGCCTGTATTTTTCATAAAGCTTTTCGTCAGCTGTCTCAAACCTTAAAAGCACAGCCCTTGCGCCTAAATCATAAAGTTTTTTATACGTATTTATATCGCGTTCACCAATGCTAAGTATCAAAAGGCATTCACATTTTTTCCTTACCCCTGAGACAATATCAGCCAGTTTCTCGTCTGTATACCGACTATCCTCTCCTGACTGCAGGACTAATGCCTTAAAACCTAATTTGTTTACCGCATTATCAGCCGCCTTTACTATTTCTTCAATGCTCATTCTGTAGCGTTTTAATTTTTTATTTGAATTTTGTATCCCACAATAAAGGCAGTCATTTGTGCAGTAATTTGAAAATTCAATTATGCCATGCACACAGCAGGCATTACCAAGATGTTTTTGCCTTACCGCGTTTGCTGTCTGGTGTAAATCTTTAGGATTAAATGCAAGCTTGCGATCTATTTCTTTGAGCTTTGAGAAAAGCTCTTTCCATGCCTCAAGAGACTCCAGCGCCTCTGATTCTTTTATTTTGCTGACAATGAATCCGCCTTGCGCATAGACGTATTCTCCAAGCGAAAGCTCATAAAATTCATTACGCGCCTTCTTGGCCTCGCCAAAATAGTCAAGCGTTACAATTTTATCGTCTATATTCGTAATTTTACCAGGTATGGCATAACACATAGTTAGGGGCTAGCTCCACTATACCAGTCCCCGGAGCTGAATTAGCAAAAACCGATTTAAGCTCCGGGGACTGGTATAGTAGCAGTTAAAAATACAAATCCCTTATTCCCTTTTTAATCTTTCCTAATCTCTCTATTGTCGCCTTACGTACTGTTTTATCCTTAATCAATTTCAGATAATAATCTATCATCTTATAGCCTTTTTTATACATACTTTTGGCTGCAAAGTCTTCCAGGTATTCTGCAAAAGTCAGCAAACCATTAGGCCTGCAGTAATTTTGGATATCGCCTGGCTTTGCCATATCCATAAACCTATGGCCTGTCCTGCCTTTACGGTAACACGCTGTGCAAAAACTCGGCAGCATTTTATCCTCAAGCACGCTGTTTATTATTTCATCAAGCGGCCTTTCGTCCGAAGTATTAAACTGTTTCTGAATTTTATGTTTTCCATATCCGCCAACGCTTGTAACTGAAGCGGCGCTCGCTTGAGAAACCCCTATAGCAAAAGCCAGTTTTCTTATTTCTGGACGCTCCCTTGTTGATAAAATTATACCTGTGTATGGTACTGCTAATCTTAATATAGCGATTAATTTAAGAAAATCTTTATCACTAACAGGATATTCAGGAATAAAACTTACTGTTGGCGCAGGACAAAACCTTGGAACAGATATTGTATGAGGCCCGACTCCTAGATTTTTTTCCATGTATTGCGCGTGCGATATCAAAGATAAAACCTCAAATTTCCAGTCATAAAGCCCGAACAAAACACCAATGCCTAAATCATCTATGCCTGCCTTAAATGCCCTAATGTGCGCTGTAATCTGCCTATTATAATCCTGTTTCGGGCCTTTGTGCAGTTTTTTGAAAGTCTCTCTATGGTATGTTTCCTGAAATAACTGATATGTGCCTATGTGAGCTTTTTTTAATTTCTGATAATTTTCAACTGTTGTCGCGGCTATATTTACATTTATTCTTCGTATGTTTCCTTTTTGTGTCTTTACAGAATAGATTTTATTAATAACACTGACAACATAGCCTATGTTATTTTTTGTGGGATGCTCGCCGCATTCTAGCAATATGCGTTTATGCCCCATATTTATTAAAAACTTAACCTGTTCTTCTATTTCCTGCATGGTGAGCTTATTGCGGATGGCATCTTTATTGCTTGCGTGAAAACTACAATACTGGCAGTCATTCACACAGAAATCAGAAGTGTAAAGCGGCGCGAAAAAAACCAACCTCTCACCGTAAATTTCTTTCTTAATGCGCGCGGCTGTTTTAAAAAGTTTTCCCAGTAAAACAGGGCTGTCAATACTCGTTAAAACCGCAGCTTCCTGAACTGTCAGGCCTTTTTTTTGCGCGGCTTTTTCAAGAATATGCAAAAAGGCTTCCTTAGAATGTTTTTTTGATTCCTGCAATATATTTTCTATATTTTTTTCGTTTATTATAGACGCTGGCATAGTTAATATTATACCATAAAAACGGCTTATAATAAAAGCTAATATTGCTTAGGCTAGGATTTCTTTCAAAAATTCTTCTTTACCAAACTCCTCAATAAGCAGCCCCAGCCTTTGCCTGGGCTTGGCATGGTTTTGGTAAAACTTTACAACCCTGTCAATTAAAACAAGCGCTTCATCTTCTGTAAAGATTTTATCAAGCTTAAAACCTATGCGAGGCGCACGGCCTCCGGAACCGCCTAAATAAATAACAAAACCTATATGCTTATCAGGCCTTGATAAATCAACAGCTCCATGCAGGCCTATTTCTGAATTTTGGGCGCGCGTGCACGTGTTAGGGCAGCCCGATACAGCTATTTTGAATTTATGCGGCAAATCCATGGCGCATTTAAAACCCAATTCTTTTTCTATCCTATCATAAATGGAAAATGTATTAATAAGGCCTGATTTGCACCAATTATTTCCAGGGCATGTTGTAGTAGTCCTAAGGCGCGGCCCGGAAGTACCGGTTTCAATTCCAGCGATTTTTAATTCATTTTCAACTTTATCTATATCCTCAAATTTTATAAAAGGGATCTCAATGCCCTGCCTGACAGTGGCATGCAAAAAACCTTTCGCGTACTTATTTGATATCTCTGCAAGTTTATTTAAGTCAACCGCACTAAATACGCCATAATGCATCCTTGCTCGTACAACAAAAAAACCTTCCTGCTTTTGCCTTAAAAAACCTCTTCTTTTTAGGTTGTCATAATCAATGCTATATTGCATATAAATTTTCCCTTATAAGATCTATGGTTTTTTCTATATCTTTTTTTGTATGGCTAAATGACATAAAATTTGTTTCGTCTAATGACGGCGAAAAATATACTCCATCGCGCAGCATCCTGCGGTAAAACCTGCTGAATTCTTTTTTTTCTTTAAATTTAAAACTAAACATTCCCTTAAAATTTTTTATCTCTTTTGTATTCCCTGATAATTCATTGGCTAAATTTTCAAGCTGGTTGTAGTTCTTTTTTGATAAAACTTTTAGCGTACTTAGCCCTGCGCTCATAGCTAAGGGGTTGCCGGAAAATGTGCCTGCCTGATAAACATTTCCTTCCGGAGCCAAAAGATTCATTATGTTTTTCCTTGCGCCAAACGCGCCTATACTTAAACCGCCGCCTATAATTTTTCCAAGGCATGTGATGTCTGGCGTTACGTTGAATAAATTCTGAGCTCCTCCAAAAATTAATCTGAATCCTGTTACTACCTCATCAAATATCAGCAATATGCCGTATTTATCGCTTAGCGTTCTTAAGCCTTTCAAGAAACCATCTTGCAACAACACCACGCCATTATTCGCGCCAACCGGCTCAACAATTATGGCAGCAATGTCTTTTCTGTATTTTTCTATTACTGCCTCTGTATTTTTTAAATCGTTGCTTCTGGCAGTATAAAAATCATAATCTGCCCAGCCATGATACGAGCCTGCAAACTTTATAAACTTAGCCTTTTTTGTATAAGCGCGCGCCAGTTTCATTGCGCCCATAACCGCCTCTGTGCCTGAATTTGTAAATCTAATCTTTTCCATAGAAGAAATAGCACGATTAATGAGCTTAGCAAGCTCTGTTTCTTTTTTCGTGGCTGCGCCAAACGTTGAACCGTTTTCCGCAGCATTATTGATAGCTGACACAATTTCAGGATGAGCATGGCCTAATATTAAAGCGCCCCAAGACAAGCAATAATCAATAAATTCCCTGTTATCTTCGCTATAAATCCTCGCGCCTTTAGCTTTTTTGATAAAAACAGGCGGCGCACCTATTTGTTTAAATGCCCTTAACGGGCTATTTACTCCGCCAACCAGATATTTTTTCGCATTATTGAACAATTCTGAATTTAACTCAGCCATTTTGCCACATCCTTTGCATGGTAAGAAATAATTATATCAGCGCCTGCGCGCTTAATAGCAGTAATTATTTCAAAAACCATTTTCTTTTCATCCCAAAGCCCTTGCTTTGCGCCATATTTCACAAAAGAATATTCTCCGCTTACATTATACGCAGCTATTGGTGTTTTAAATTTCTCTTTTGCAGCATGTACAATATCTAAATACGATAGCGCAGGCTTGACCATAACTATGTCTGCGCCTTCTTTAATGTCATCGGCTATTTCTTTCATGGCATTTTTGGCATTGGCAAAATCAAGCTGATAAGAACTCCTATCGCCGAATTTTGGTGCTGAATCAGCGGCATTCCTGAATGGCCCGTAAAAATTTGACGCGAATTTTGCCGAATACCCCATTATTTTAGTTTTCTTTAAACCTCGCGCATCCAGCGCCTTTCTTATTGCAGATACCTGATTTTTTGCCATTGCAGACGGCGCGACAAAATCCGCTCCTGCTTCTGCGTGCGATACTGCCATTTTCGCCAGCGCCTTTAATGTTTTTTCATTATCTATTCTATCGCCGCGCATAATACCACAATGCCCATGGCTGGTATATGCGCACAAACAAACATCTGTCATAACAACAAGATTATCAAACTCATTTTTTATTTTTCTGACAGCTGAAATAACTGTATCGTCTGTAATGTCTTTTTTATCCGGGGCTCCAAATAACAATATTTTGCCTAACCCAAGTTTTCTTAACTCTTCAATATCTTTTAACAAGTAATCAACAGAAAACCTGTAAACACCAGGGAAGTTTTTTATTTTTTCTTTTTTATTTTTCCCTGGTACAACAAAATATGGATATATAAAATTATCTTTTTTTATATTTATCTGCATATATTTTCTTTCTATAACCTACTATATCGCCAACTATAAAAACCGCGGGCGGCAGAAGCCTTTGTTTTTCAGACTTTTGGACAATATTTAAAAGACTGCCGGTAATTATCCTCTCGTTTATTGTCGTGCCTCTCTCAATAAAAGCGCAAGGCGTATTTTCATCTCTGCCTGAATCTATTAATGCTCTAACAACATTCTTGATATTTGCCGCTGCCATGAGATAAATCAATGTATCGCATTCTGGCGCGTCAATAGGTTCATTATTGCTTTTTCTGCCGGTTAAAACCGCTACAGAAGAAAATTTACCTTTTTTTGTAAGCGGTATGCCAAAGCTTTCAGGAACAGCAAATGCTGATGTAACGCCCTGGATAATTTCAAAATCAATGCCTTTTTTCCTAAGATACAACGCTTCATCAATACCCCTGCTGAACATAAACGGGTCTCCGCCTTTAAGGCGAACAACGATGTCACCTTTGCTTGCCTTTTGGTAAAGCAAATTATTTATTTGGTTTTGCTCCAAAAGGTGCATGCCGTCTTTTTTGCCAACACAGATAATTTCAGCTTTAGCCTTTGCGAATTTCAAAAGCTTTTCTGAAGCCAGAAAATCATAAAGGATAACATCTGCTTTTTTAATCCTATCAAGCCCTTTTACAGTTATAAGCTCCGGATCTCCAGGGCCTGCGCCAACTATATAAACCTTACCTCTCTTACCTTTCATCTATGCTCCTGAAAATATCCAATAAATCCTGCCTGGTTTCTAGCACCTGCACTGCAAGCCTGCCTTGCAGAGGATGCGGCTCTATTATCTCTTCTGGTATAATCTGCGTTATCCTATCCTGATATCCAAGCCTTATCATTGCTGCATGCGCAACCACAATCGCGTCAAATTTATTATCATCAAGCTGTTTTAACCTCTCGCCTATATTGCCGCGCATGTCTTTTATTTTTAAATCAGGCCTGAAACGCAGAATTGCATCCCTGCGTTTTTGGCTGCTTGTGCCAATGCGGCTTGCCTTAGGCAAATTTTCCAACGTAAAATTGTTCTTAGAAACAAGGCATTCTAACCGGCTTATTGAACTTGTCATTGCTGCTATGGCTATGCCCTGCGGCATATTTTGCTCCATGTCTTTTGCGCTGTGTACTGCTACGTCTATTTGCCCTTTCAATAACGCCTGCTCTAACTCAAATGTAAAAAAATCGCTGTCCGGTTGATTAATTAAAGATGTTATTTTATCCTTATCGCCTTTTGTATGCACGACAACAGCCCGGATATCTATATTGGGTAAAAGCGATTTTATTTCATTAACCTGCTTAATCGCAAGAGGGCTAGGCCTGCTGCCTGCTATAATTGTCTTTTTCATAAAATTCCTTTATCGACTGTTCTAGATCATCAAGATTTTGCAAAAAAATCATCTCAATATCTTTTGCCAACGGTTCCACATCGCGGGGCATAGCCAAATCATAGATATAAAGTTGTTTCTTACGCCCTATCAAAGCCTTAGATAAATCATCTTTTTTTAATATATAGTGCGGGCTGGATGTCGCGCTTATCAAAACATCTGCTTGCGATAACGTTTTATATAAATCCTTTAGGAAAAAAGCGCGGCCTCCAGCGCGTTTGGCAAATATATCTGCCTGTTTAAAATTTTTATGCGCGTAAAAATTAATATTTGCTTGCGGTATAACAACCTCGCTAAAAATCTGCGCAATTTTACCGGTTCCAACAACTGCTATTTCCAAAGGCGCTTTAAAACCTATTCGCTTGGCTATATCATAAATAACGACATCGCCTATATTGACAGCTTTAGCTCCGGGCTCTTGTCTCGAATTAAAAATATCTGCCCATAAGGCGCTTAAATAATGTTTTGAACTATTCTCCTCGGCCCATTTCTTAAGCTGATAAAATATATGTTGTTCGCCCTTGATTTGCGATTCAAGCCCAAGGCTTAGCCGTAAACCATGGTTAAAAACATTCTGCCTTCCGGATTTAACGTAATCGTGCCCGAAAAAAGCCTGGAAGTTTTTCTTAAACTGGCTTATCCTGCTTATTGCCTGATCAGGATTTTGGGAAACAATATAAATCTCTATACGGTTACAGGTAAAAAACACTGCTGATTCCACATCCGCGCAATTTTCCCAAAATATTAAAATATCCTTGCGCCTTTTATACAACCCTTCCCTTATATCAATAGGGGCTGTTTTATAATTTATGCCTATAAGATAAAAATTCATTCCAGTTTTCCTTTAAGTAATTTTTTAGATCCCGCGACAAAACAGGATCTTTGCCGTCTGTATATACAGCAACTATCGCCTTGGATTTTTTAAATACAGCTGGTGATATAAAATTACTTAGCTCTGGCTGATCAACTACATTTACCAGGGCCTTTTGCTTTTTAGCCTGGACGCTTATCAATTTATTAGCCTTACTATCAGAAGTAGCCGCAATAATAAAATTCGATTTTTTCAAATCTGACAGGCTGATATATTTATTCTTCCATTGTATTTTTCCTGCATGAAACAACCGGCGCAATAATGGCGTCAAAACCGGCGAAACGACACACACCCGCGCGCCCGCGCCAATCAGCGCCTTAACCTTACGCTCGGCAACCAACCCGCCGCCAACTACAACAACTGATTTATTATTAAGATTTATCGCTATCGGGTAATAATGAACCATTGGTTATGCCTCAAAATATTGATGCGTAGAAAAATATCTTTCTCCTGTATCAGGCAGGATAACAACTATAGTCTTGCCTGGGCCTAAATCTTTTGCTATTTTTACAGCAGCCCAGGTAGCTGCGCCTGCAGAGATGCCGACAAACAACCCTTCTTCTTTAGATAAAAGCCTGGCCATTTGAAATGCGTTATCATCGCTTACCTGTATTACCTGATCAATAATATCCTTATTTAATATTTCAGGGATAAACCCGGCTCCGATACCTTGTATTTTATGAGTACCTGGCTTACCCCCTGAAAGTACAGGGCTGCCTGATGGCTCAACTGCAATTATTTTTATATCCTTATTATGCTTTTTTAATACCTCGCCAACGCCTGTGATTGTGCCGCCTGTGCCAACGCCTGCGACAAAAACATCAAGATTTCCTTTGGCCGCCTCTAATATTTCCTGCGCGGTAGACTTACGATGTGCCTGGGGATTTGCTGAATTTTTAAACTGCTGCGGCATAAAGCTATCCGGCGTTTTTCTTAAGATCTCTTCGGCCTTTTTAATAGAACCCTGCATACCCAAAGAAGCAGGCGTAAGAATTATCTTAGCGCCATAAGCCTTAAGTATATACATCCTCTCCAGGCTCATGGATTCTGACATAACAAGAATACAATTATATCCTTTAACCGCGGAAATCATAGCTAACCCAATGCCGGTATTACCTGATGTTGGCTCTATTATAGTCGATCCTTTTTTTAGCATACCTTTTCTTTCCGCGTCTTCTATCATTTCAAGGCATATCCTGTCCTTGACGCTTCCTCCTGGATTAAAATATTCCAATTTTGCGAGGATAGACGCCATATTTTTATCAGCAATACGATTAAGCCTGACTAATGGCGTATGCCCGATTAATTCAGTAATATTATTGGCTATTGTATTTGGAAAAGGCATGCTAAATCTCCTTTGTTCATAAACCCGATGAAATTTTTATTAAAAATAAACCTAAATAAGACAATACTGCGGCAGTCAAAGGCGTAATTGTCCAGATAAAAAATGTCTTTCTTGTTATGCGTTGATCAAGTGTAGATTTACGCCCATTTTTCAAACAGCTTACTGCAAATATTGAAAAAATATTAAGCTGCACCAAAGACTGCGGTATACCAAGAAAGGAAGCAAATATCAATAGCGTCGCTGTAACAAATGATATTAAAGTGCTGGAAAACACTCCTAACGGCACTATTTCCTTGCCAGCTGTATCAAGCGTGCCTTTGCCTAAAAGCAAAGCGCCTATGCCGAAAACCGGAGAAACCAAAACAAGGCCAAGGTTAATCCCCAATATACCTGCTCCAAACAAAGGCCCAACTGCATTAGCTACATTATTTGAACCTATGGCAAAAGCAACATAACAACTGGCTGCCAATGCTAATATCTTTAATTTTTTTTCATTCGCAAACAACTTCTGGTAAATATGCAGATTATCATGCTTCGGCGGATATATCTTATGGTAAATAAACCATGTCAAGGCATAAGACGCCAAAGGCAAAATAATCCACATGGGAAGTATTTTTAAAAAAAATACTTTACTATTCAAATGATTAAAATACATGCCTGCGCCCATTACCGCGCCAACTGTAACCTGGCTTGTAGACTGCGGTATCTTTACTATATTCGCGAAAAAAAGGCTTAGCGTGGCGGCAGATATAATTACCAACGCTACATTAAAACTCATAAATTCTTTAGGTATCAGGTTTTTACCTAAAGTAAGCGCTACATTTCCGCCTAAAATAACCGCGCCTAAAACCACAAACGCAGAAAACAACATAATAGCGCTCTTTTTTTTAATCAATCGCGCGCCATATGTAGAAGCGAAAGAAGGCGCTATCCCGCTGGCGCCCATATTGATCGCAAAAAATGTTACTAAAAATGTTAGAAAAATATACTTCAAATTCAATCTCCATTTGTATTAGTTTTTAACGGCCTTGTGTGTATCCCGCACTCGCCGCCGCACTTTGATGTGCCTATCCAGCGGCCTGCGCGTTCATTATCATCATTGGTTATTTTTGTGCAAGGCGCGCACCCTAAAGACCTGTAACCCTCGCCATAAAGAGGATTTGTCGGTACGCCATATATTGCCAGATACTGCCAAACCTCTCTTTCCTTCCATATAAGGATAGGATTCAGTTTTATTAGGCCTTTATCCCTCTCTTCGACTTCTTTAAAATCTGTACGCGTACGGCCTTCTGTGCAGCGCAGGCCTGTTACCCAACATTCAACTTTCATCTCTTTTATCGCCCGCTTAACTGGCTCAACTTTTAAAATATCGCAACAGATATCAGGCTTTGTCTCATAAAGTTTATCCTGTATAGGCGCTTCGTTTTTATAAATCTTAAGTTCCGGATATGCTTTTACCAGATTTTTCATAAACTTTATCGTGGCTTCCGGCTTAAATCTCGTGGTAACAATAAACCCGCGTATTTTAGGGTCAACTTTTTTCGCAAGGTCCCAAACTACCATCGAGTCCTTTCCCAGGCTATTCGCAACAACTAAAGAATCACCCCAACGCTGGCGCGCTTCCTTAATAAGCTGTTTAGACCTCTCGACTTTTTCCTTAAAATTCAGTTTTTCTACCAATGCCTTTAGATCATCTTTGTTGTCTAATAAACTCATTTCTCTGTTTCTCCTCTCTTTGTTATTATACATTATAATCATAATCAACTTAGTAATGTTTATTCTATAAATAAAGCCAGAGGAAAACTGGCTTGTAAATTTGTTTAAATAAAATAAACCGGCTGTTCGCTTTTAAGTTTTATTACCAGGCTTTCAAGCGATATTCCTTCAAGGCGCTTTACCACATCACTGCTTATTTCATTCCAGATGCCGGTTATAAGCTTGTTATAATTAATACTGCCTTGTATCGCGGCCTTAGGTATTTCTATTATACTGTCATCTATCGCCCTAAATATATCAGCGAGGCTAATCTGCGACGGGCGCCTTGCCAAAAAATACCCGCCTTCAACGCCTCTGGCGCTCTTAACTATGCCTGCGGTTCTTAACCTTATAAACAACTGCGTAAGAAAACCCTTTGATATGTTCTGCGCCTTAGACACAATCGCCATCTGAACAGGCATTTCGCCATTATATCGGACCGCAAGCTCTAAAACCGCTCTGCATGCATAATTTACTTTGGCCGGCAGCTTCAAATAAAACCTCTTTATAGGAATTATACTATACTAACATTATATAGTAAGTATACATTATAAAACCCGTTCTGTCAAGGAATATTTTTAGCCCACTTTAACGCGTATTGCCTCTGCCAGCTCTTTATCCACAGCAAACTGTGAATGCCCCAGAAAAAATACATAAGACGGAAATTTTTGAACCAAGCTTATGTGCATACCAGGTAAAGCGCCTATGCTCATTAATTTATGCATCTGGCTGTTATTCTTTACCTCTAGGTATGCTATTACGCCTTTTTGTTTAACACGAAGTTTTGAAAGCGGCTGTATGTCCATTTATAAAACTATATGAAACACGTTTAACATTAAATTCATTAAAAATCCTACACCAAATGAAAAAAACAATATAAACACTGACATTCCTATGCCCATTTTAATGCCGCGCTCCTTGATGTTCATCAGTAATTGCGCTACACACGGCAAAAAAAGTGTCAACGTAACGCAAGCTACGACAAGCTGATTTACTGACAAAAGCCCTGCTTTTTTTAAATCATATAAACCAGCAGCGCCATAATCTCTTCTAAAAAAACCAAACAAAAATGCGACAGCCGCGTTATCAGGCAAACCAAGCCAGCTAACAGGATATTGTAATGCCTTTACCAAAACGTTAAACACGCCTGTAATTTCACCCAGCCATATAAGGAAACTCGCAAAAATAAACAAAGGCAGTATCTCCTTAAAATACCACATCAGGCGGCTTGAAGTCTTGCGCAGTATGTTTGATATTTGTGGAAACCTTAACGGCGGTATCTCCATATAAAAACTTGGGCTTTCTCCTGGCATAATTTTTGATGTCAAAAATCCTACTATAAGAAAAACCAATATTATAACACCCAGCCAGATAGAAACAGCCAACGGCTTACCTGCTAAAAGCGCAAGTATAACACCCATTTGCGCAGAACAAGGTATAGCAAGCGCTAAAAGCAAAGTCGCAATCATCCTTTCACGTTTTGTAGGAAGAGTCCTTGTTACCATCGTTGCCATGGTGCTGCAGCCAAAACCCAGCACAAGGGGAATAACTGCCCTTCCTGATAACCCTATTTTTTTAAAAAACTGATCCACTAACATTGCCAGCCTTGGCAGGTAACCTGTATCTTCTATAATAGCGAATGCAAAAAAGAATGTCGCGACTATAGGAAGTATTATGGCAAAGGCATAGCGCACGCCTAACGTAAAAATACCATACTGACCTACAAATAAATCTTGTAAAATATGCACATGCACCAGTGAAGAAAACCATTTAACAGCCAACGGGTTTATATGCTCGGCAAAAATCTTGTTTTCCAGAAAATCCACTAAAAACCCCGCGCCGAAATTCCCTACAAATTTATACAACCCATAATATAAAACAAACAGCAATATCGGCGCGCCTGTTAAAGGATTCATCAATATACGGCTCAAATAATCTTCTAAACCTTTCTTACTAGCTCCGGCTGAACTAACAGCCCTTTTTATAATCTCATTAGCGCGCTGTTGGCGTTTTATAACAGTGTCATAATCAAGCTTTTCCAATTCTTTCAGCTTTTGCTTATGGATAAATATTTTATTCGCGCTATACTCCTCTATCATGCCCCGCAAAACATCTACGCCTGCTCCTGTGGTAGCTACTATGCCTATGACAGGTATCGCGAGTTCTTTTTCAAGAAGCTGTATGTCAATTTTTATGCCAAGCCGATCTGCCTCATCCATTATATTAAGGACCAAAATAACCGGCAAATTAGCCTCTAACAATTGCAGTGTTAAAGCTATCTGGCGTTGTAAATTCTTGGCGTCTACAACGTGAAGCACCACCTTCAAATTCTCTTCAAAAAGTATAGACCGCGAAACTCTTTCCTCTTCTGTTATAGACGAAAGAGAATACATGCCCGGTGTATCAATTACCTCAAATTCATCTACACCAATACCGGCCTTACCCCTTGAAACTTCAACAGTAGTGCCTGGATAGTTTGATACAGCGGCGTAACTTTTAGTAAGATTATTAAATAATACTGATTTGCCCACATTTGGTGAGCCGACTATTGCTATCTTTTTCATATGCACGGTTTATAATTGGATTGAGCGCTATTTTTCTATAACAAAAATGGCGTTTAAAGCGAAGAGGTTCGGCCAGAATTTTATTAAACGCTTTTTGCCCAAATAATGCGCGCCAAGGATGTTTATATTTTTTTTCACACAATAATTTTTAAAGTCGCTTATGCTGAAAAATCTATAGTTAGGCGTATCGTACCATTGGTACGGCAAAGACTTAGTTATGGGGGCCTCTCCTCTAAAAAAAAGCATAATCCTTGACTTTATATACGCAAAATTAGGAAAGCCCACTATTACCTTCTTGCCTACCCTAAGCGCTTCTTGTATAACAAAATCGGCCTTTTTTACCTGCTGCATACTCTGATTTAGTATCACATAATCAAAAACAGCGTCCGGATATTCATGAAGGCCGCTGTCAATATCTCCATGAAAAACGCTGACGCCTTTCTCAACGCATTTATAAATTGCCTTGTCATCCAGCTCTATGCCCTGGGCTTTGACTTTTTTGCCTTCTGCCAAAAGGCATAAAAGCCCGCCGCCGCCGCAGCCCAGATCCAAAACTTTTGAACCCGGCTTTATAATATCATAAATTATTCTTTCATCTAAACGCACAGAATTAAGATTCATGGTTTTTAGAAACCTTGTTTAAAAAATGTTTCACCAAATGAGTTTCTTCGTCTATTTCCAGCAAAAACGCGTCGTGGCCGTATGTTGAATTTATCTCACAATAAGTCGCATCAAGCCCGTTTGTTTTCAATAACCGGACTATCTCCTGCGATTGATACGCAGGATAAAGCCAGTCTGACTTAAATGCTATGACCAAAAAATGTATCTCTACATGCCTGTCTGGCGGTATTAACTTATTGCCTGAAAGATCAAAATAATCCATTGCCTTTGTTATATAAAGATAGGAATTAGCGTCAAAGCGCTTTACAAAACTGTCGCCTCTATGCCTTAAATAACCCTCAACCTCAAAATCCGCGGTAAACTTAAATTCCTGTTTTTTATCTTTAAGCTTACGGCCGAATTTTTCTTCCATAGACTTATCGCTCATATATGTAATATGGCCGATCATACGCGCGACAGCAAGCCCGCGCGCAGGCTCTGATTTACCATAATAATTGCCGTTGTCCCAGTTCGGATCAGCCATTACAGCCTGCCTGCCGACTTCGTCAAACGCAATCTGTTGCGGAGAATGTTTAAGAGCAGTCGCTATTGGGACTGCGCTGCGCACTTGTTTAGGATACAACGCAACCCATTGCAAAACCTGCATTCCTCCCATTGAACCGCCTATAACACACAACAACTTTTTTATTCCCAAATGGTCTATTAAATGTTTTTGCGCTCTTACAATATCTGCTATTGTAAACACCGGAAAATCAAGCGCGTAATGCTTATTTGTCTTAAGGTTTATTGACGACGGCCCTGTTGAGCCCTTGCACCCGCCTATAACATTTATACATATAACAAAATATTTATCCGTATCAATACCCTTGCCAGGGCCTATTAACGAATCCCACCAGCCAGGGTCTTTCTCGCCCTCGTGAAAACCAGCCGCATGGGCATCGCCTGAAAACGCATGCTCAACAAGGATGGCGTTACTTTGATCGCTGTTAAGTTCGCCATAAGCCTCATATGCAAGCGTAACAGGGCCCAAGTTGAGCCCTGATTCAAGCGTAAGTTCATCAAATGTAAAATATTCTGTTTTTGTTACACCTAATAGTCTTTCTTTAGTCATTTTATATTTTCACCATTCCAATTTCCGATAGTCATACCAGTCCCCGGAACTGAATTAGCAAAAACCGATTTAAGTTCCGGGGACTGGTAAGGCCACGTCATTTCAAATATTCCTCAAACAGCCATGTTGATAAATAACGTTCGCCTGTATCAGGCAATAACACAACTATTGTCTTGCACTTTGATTCATCGCGTTTTGCAACTTCAAGCGCAGCCCACATAGCCGCGCCGCTGGATATGCCTGCAAAAATACCTTCCTGCCTTGCAAGTTTTTTAGCAATTTCTCCGGCATCCTGATGGCTTACAGCAATAATTTCATCCATTATTTTCGAATTTAAAATCTCTGGCACAAAACCAGCTCCAATACCCTGAATCTTATGCGGCCCGGGCTTACCGCCTGATAAAACAGGCGAATCTACCGGCTCAACACCTATAATTTTTACAGAAGGTTTCTTCTTTTTTAAAATTTCGCCTACCCCGGTAATGGTGCCGCCTGTACCTATGCCTGCGACAAAGATATCTACTTTACCGTCAGTGTCGTTCCAGATTTCCTCTGCTGTTGTCTTACGGTGTATAGCAGGGTTCGCTGGGTTGCTAAACTGCTGAGGTATAAAACTATGCGGTGTTTTTTTCGCTAACTCCTCTGCTTTCTCTATCGCGCCTTTCATACCTTTTATGCCTTCTGTCAACACAACCTCTGCCCCAAAAATCTTTAAAAGCTGCCTGCGCTCCATGCTCATAGTATCAGGCATTGTCAGAATCAATTTATACCCTTTTGCCGCCGCGACAAACGCAAGCGCAATGCCTGTGTTCCCACTTGTAGGCTCAATTATAACAGAATCTTTTTTTAATAAACCTTTTTTCTCCGCATCCTCTATCATAGCAACTCCAATCCTGTCTTTTACGCTTGACAAAGGATTGAAAAATTCCAATTTCGCTAAAACTGCTGCTTTATAGCCTTGTGATAATTTGTTTATTTTAACCAACGGTGTATTGCCAACGGTTTTTGTTATATCCTGATATATTTGTGCCATATGTCTTCCTCCGGATTGCCAATATATTTTACGCCTTTTTCAACGCCTGGTCAATATCCGCGATTATATCATCCAAATTCTCAATGCCTATAGAAAGCCGCACAAAATCAGGCGTAACGCCTGTTGCCAGTTGTTCTTCACTTGAAAGCTGCTGGTGCGTAGTTGTCGCTGGATGTATTGCCAGGCTTTTCGCGTCGCCTATATTGGCAAGATGCGATATCAGCTCGAGCGAATTAATAAATTTTTTCCCTGCCTCAAGCCCGCCTTTAATGCCAAACCCTATAATTGCGCCTGAGCCTTTTTTCAGATATTTCTTTACGCGCTCTTTTTCAGGGCTTGATTCAAGGCCGGGGTAATTAACCCATGCAGCCTTAGGATGTTTTTCAAGATGCTTTGCAACTGCCAAAGCATTTTCCGAATGCCTGGTTATCCTCAAATGAAGCGTCTCCAATCCTTGTAAAAATAAAAATGAATTGAACGGCGACAAAGCCGGGCCCAGATCCCTTAAAAGCGTAACCCTTGCTTTTATTATATAAGCTATATTTCCTAAAGGCTTAAGCGCTTCTACAAAATTTATGCCATGGTAACTTGGATCCGCATCAGCAATAAGAGGAAACTTGCCATTAGTCCAGTCAAATTTTCCTGAATCAACTATAACCCCGCCTAAAGATGTACCGTGGCCGCCGATAAATTTTGTAGCTGAATAAACTACTATATCCACTCCGAAATCTATAGGCTTCAATAAATAAGGCGATACCGTATTATCAAGCACCAATGGTATCCCGTTTTTATGCGCAAGTTTGGACAGGCCTTCCAAGTCAGCTACGTCAAGCTTAGGATTACCTATGGATTCTGCATAAACAGCTTTTGTCTTTGGCGTAATTGCCTTTTCAAAAGCCTTAAGATCATTTGATTTTACAAATTTAACCTTAATCCCAAGGCGAGGAAATGTATAATGAAATAAATTATACGTCCCGCCATAAAGGTTGTCAGCCGAAACTATTTCATCGCCTGCCTGCGCTATATTCAAAAGCGCCAGGGCTATCGCTGACGAGCCGCTTGCGACAGCTAAAGCGCCTACACCGCCGTCTAAAAGCGCGACGCGTTTTTCAAACACATCTGTCGTAGGATTCATTAACCTTGTATAAATGTTGCCGAATTCTTTAAGGCCAAATAGGTTCGCGGCATGCTCTGTACTTTTAAACTGATATGATGTTGTCTGGTAAATAGGCACTGCGCGGCTGCCTGTTGTAGGATCTGCCTCCTGGCCTCCGTGTAACAAGATACTTTCTGTTTTTAATCTACTGTCAATTTTACTCATTGTGTCCTCCAAATTTTCCAGTTATCACCAGTATAAAATTTGTCCCGAGTCATCAGCTATCACGTGCTGTGACGAGGGACTTATATATAGTATAAACTGTTTTTCCCCTGTTTATTTATCTTGTTCACCAAATCCTCAAAAGTTATATTATCTATTATGTTTGATATTGCCCAGGATACCTCTTTCCATACCCCCCTAAACACACATTTATATAAATCATTGCAACCTGTATATTTTTTATCAGTACATGCTATGGGCTCGGTTGGCCCATCCATAAAACGCATAACATCCCCAAGCCTTATATCTGCAGGATGCTTAGCCAACACGTAACCGCCTACTTTACCACGCCTGCTCTCTACAAAACCGCCTTTTTTTAAATCAAGCAATATCTGTTCCAGAAATTTAACAGGCGCATCAGAACGCTCTGCTATATCATGAATAGTAACAGGCCCGTTGCCATAATGAACAGCGAGATCCAAAATTGTCTTTAACGCGTAATCGCCTTTATATGTAATCTTCACCAAATCTTATCCTCTATAATGTCTATCGTTTTAGTAGAGTATACCACATAAAATAGATTTGTCAAGGGGAATTTGACAAATTAATTAAGCTTTGCCTTATTTATATGTTTAGGCAAAATAACTATTTCTACACGCCTGTTTTTCTGCTTATTCTGCGGCGTGTCATTTGACACAACAGGCCGGTATTGGCCGTAAGCGTTTGCTGAAAGCCGCTTTGAATTTATTTTACAGTCATCAATAAGATAATGCAAAACAGCTAAAGACCTGGCTGAAGACAATTCCCAGTTAGACTGCCAACCTGAATGTTTTATAGGGTCATTGTCAGTATGGCCTTCAATCGCGACATTTGAATCAATAACCTCTTTGTTTAAAACCTCTGCAACCTTTTGCAGGGCAGGTTTTCCATCAGGCCGAATCTTTGCCTTGCCTGAATCAAAAAATACCTCTGATAAAAATGTTATAACAAGGCCTCTTTCAGTCATCTGCAGTTTTGCCTTATAGGTGCCTATTTCTTTCTTTAATGATTCTTCAAGCTCAAGCTTTGCCTTTTCAAGCTCTGTAAGTTCTGCGTCTTTTTGTTCTGCGACTTCTGTAACCTCTTTTACTTTTTCGCTTTCCATCTGCTTCAGCTTATACTGCAGGTTCGTAACCAGCTGTTCCAAATCCTCTGTCCTGCGCGCTTTCTCAAAAGTTGAGCATCCTGACAATAAAAATACCGCTGTTACCAATAATGCTGTTTTTGCTATTGTGTTTCTCATTTTATTCCCCCTTATAATAGTTTTCACTATTTTAGCATAGAAATGGTATAATAACAATATGGAGCTACTGATAGAAAAAATAGTCTACCCAGGCAAAAGCATGGGTTATTTAAACAACAAGGCCGTGTTTACCAATGAAGGCCTGCCGCAGGAACTTGTTGAAATAAATCTGCTTCGCGACAAAAAAAATTACGCTGAAGCAGAAACTCTGAAAATCCTAAAACCGTCTGCTAACAGGGTACAAAGCCGCTGCGGCCATTTTAAGGCCTGCTCTATTTATCAAAATATCAATTACACTTATCAGATAGAAATAAAAGAAACTCAAATAAAAGAAATTTTCCTGAAAAATCTGGGCATAAATCTTAACAATGGCATATTAAAACCATCGCCTATAATATGGGGCTATAGGAATAAAGCTAACCTTAACGTAATATGGGAAAACGACCGCGCGCATCTAGCATACCATAAACCAGGTTCATTCGATAAATTTGTTAAGGTGGAAGAATGCTTTCTTTTAAACAACAAATTAAATTTAAAACTGGCAGAGATGCTTAAAACCATTAATAATGAAAAACTTTATAATATAAAAGAAGCCGCTGTAAGGGAAAATGCCTATGAAAATATAGATAATAAAAAATTTTCTATCGGTGATGACTCCTTTTTTCAGGTAAATACAGCGATGTTGAAGGAATTGGTAAAAGACATAAAAAAATACCTCACCCTTACAGGCAAAGAAACAATAGCGGATCTTTACTGCGGCATAGGCACTTTCGGAATACTACTATCAGACAGCGCAAAAAAAATAATAGGCGTTGAGCTTACCGAAGGCAATATAACATTTTTAAAAGATAACATATCGTTAAATAATATAGAAAACTTTGCCTATTACCAGGGCGCCAGCGAAAACTTTTTAGACAAAGTCCTGGAAGATAAGCCTGATATCATCATAGTTGACCCGCCAAGAAAAGGCTTAAGCCCAGGCCTATGTGAAACCCTTGTCAAAAAACCAATTCCTACTCTGCTTTATATATCCTGCGACCCTGCAACGCTTGCCAGAGACCTAAAGATACTCCTTAACGCCTACAAGCTTAAAAACATAACTTGCTATGATTTTTTCCCGCACACACCGCACATTGAAACAATGTGCGTATTATCTAAATCTTGAACCTCTATTATTGCTATGATGTGACTGGTTATGCCTGGTATGATTTGGTTTACCTCTATACTGCGGGTGATGTGAAGCGCCTGATTGAGCAGAATGTTGAGAAAATTTTTCAGACGGAAATTCAGGATGCTGTGATATCGGCAGCGGCCCTCTTATAAGCTTCTCAATTGCGCGCACGTCACTTTCCTGATCAGGCATAGCAAGTGAAATCGCATGGCCTGCATGGCCTGCCCTGCCTGTCCGGCCTATACGATGAACATAATTCTGCGCGTCTTCGGGAAGATCATAATTCATAACTACTCCTATACCAATTACGTCAATACCTCTGGCAGCAATGTCTGTTGCAACAAGAATCCTGTATCTGCCTGACTTAAATCCGTCAAGCGCTTCACGCCTCTGCGGCAATGTGCGGTTTGAATGTATCTCAGCCACACTATGGCCCATATCTCTTATAGCTCTGGTAACTTTTTTCGCGCCGTGTTTTGTCCTGCAAAATAAAAGCACTGTGTCTTTGTATTGATTGAGCAATTTTCTTAAAAATTGTATTTTTTGATCTTTTTTCACTATAAATATTTCCTGCGTAAGGTTTTCCGCGACAGTACCTGAAGGAGCTATCTCTGTATGCACAGGTAATTTCATATGCTGGCCTGCCATCTTTACAATTTCCTGAGGCATTGTTGCTGAAAACAGCATTGTCTGACGTTCTTTTGCAACGCACTGGATTATTCGCTCTATTTGCGGAGCAAATCCCATATCTAACATGCGGTCAGCTTCGTCAAGAACCAAAATAATTACATCGTCAAGGCGCAGATGCTGCTGCCTTAGATGGTCTATAAGCCTGCCTGGTGTCGCGATTAATATGCGTGGGTTTTGCCTAAGCGCCTGCACTTGATTATGCATAGACGCGCCGCCTATAAGAACTGCTGTTTTCATTGCGAATGCCGGGCAGAATTTCTGGAATGTTTCGTCTACCTGAATAGCAAGCTCACGCGTAGGCACCACCACAAGCCCGCGGCCTAATTTTTGAGTAAGGCGCTGAATCATAGGAATAGCAAAGGCAAGTGTTTTGCCTGTGCCTGTTTGCGCAATACCTATAATATCTTTACCTTCTAATACAATAGGAATAGCCTTATGCTGAATAGGCGTTGGCACAGTAAATTTCATACGATCTAATATAGTCAAAAATTTTGGAGCAATACCCAACCCATAAAAAGTTACATTTGTTTGTTGATTCTTCATATTATTACCTCACTAATCTATAGGCCAATGCAGATATAACCGCTGAACACGGAATCGTTAATATCCATGCCCATATTATCCTGCCTGCAACGCCCCATTTAACTGCACTCAGGCGTTTTAATGAGCCTATGCCCATTATAGAACCTGTAATTGTATGCGTAGTACTTACCGGAATGCCAAATGCCGACGAAACAAACAACATAACAGCTGCGCCAGCTTCTGCGCAAAAACCGTCAACCGGTTTAAGTTTTGCCACCTTCTGGCCCATTGTCTTAACTATGCGCCAACCGCCAAACATTGTGCCAAGAGCTATTGCAGAATGACAAGCTATTACCACCCAAAATGGAATATGAAATTTTGCGCCTAAAAGGCCTGCGCTGAAAAGAAGGCTTGCTATTATGCCCATTGTCTTCTGCGCATCATTACCGCCATGGCCCATGCTATAAAGAGCTGCTGATATTAATTGGCCTTTTCTGAATACATGATCAACCTTCAAAGGAGCGCTCTTGCGAAAAATGCGGTAAACAATTGTACCAAACAGCAAACCTAAAACAAGGCCTGCAGCCGGTGATATAAAAATAAACGCGACTGTCTTTAAAATACCTTTCCACACCAAAGAGCTGGGCCCTGCCTTTACCAACGCAGAACCAATCATGCCGCCTATTAAAGCATGCGAAGAACTTGTCGGAAGGCCAAAATACCAAGTAATGATATTCCAGCTGCATGCGCCTATAAGAGTCCCGAATATAATGCCTTTGTCAATAATTGCTATGTCAACAATACCCTTGCCAATAGTATTTGCTACATGCAGCCCAAAAAAAAGAAATGCCACAAAATTAAAAAACGCCGCCCACATAACAGCATAGCGCGGAGAAAGCACGCGAGTAGATACAATAGTGGCTATTGAGTTGGCTGAATCGTGAAACCCGTTAAGAAAATCAAACAACAGGGCAAGAAATATTAGAAAGGCTATTGCTATTATCATTTATCAGGCTTGTTTTACTACTATAGACTCAACAACATTAGTAACGTCTTCGCATATATCAAGGACTGTCTCGGAATCCTGGTATATCTCTTTCCATTTTATCACTACAATAGGGTCTTTTTCAGTTTCAAGAAGATGAGCAAGCACTGTATCCCTTAAAGCATCGCCCATATTTTCCAAACGGTTGATTTCCACGCAGGAATCAGTTATTGCCTTGGAATCTTTTATGTTACGCAATCCCTTTACAGCGCAAGCCACTGAACGCACTGAATCTTCTATCAAATTCGCGAACTCCACCAAATTCTTATTAACACCGCTGATTTTATAAACTTTCATTCTGCTAGTTATTGTATACAGCATGTCAATAATATCGTCTGTTTCTTTTGCCAAGGCATGAATGTCCTCGCGGTCAAAAGGCGTAATAAAAGTTTTGTTAAGCTGTTCTATTATAGAGTGCGTAACATCATCGCCTTTGTGTTCAATATCATGCATCTTTTCTAACGCTTCATCATTAATAATGCCTTTTGTCACCAATTCCTTAAAGTAAACCGCTGAATCAACCGCATACCCTACTTGTTTATCAAATAAATCGAAAAAATTGAAATCTTTCGGAAGAAATTTAAAAAACATGAAGCACTCCTTATTGGAATGGGGTTATTTTTGGAAAGTTTACTATTATATTATAACCGAATAAGCCGCTTAAGTCAATTGATTAAATTTCTTCCGGATGGTGCTTTACCACCTTTGCTTCAACCATATAAATAACGTCTTCAGCTATATTTGTGGTGTGGTCGCAAATCCGCTCAAGATGCCTGGCAATTAATAATAACGGCACTGCGCGCGAAGCTGTCTTCGGGTCTTTAGCCATATAATCATTTATTAATTCATCCTGCACTATATTGCGAAGCTTGTCCGCCTCAGGGTCTGAAAGAACTACTTTTCTGGCAAGTTCAGCGTCTCTATTAACAAAAGAATCAATGGCATCGCGAACCATCTTCTGCGCGATAACAGATAGCTTAGGGATATCTATTAAAGGTTTAAGCAAGGGTTTGTCAACTAATTCTAAAACCCGCTGTGCTATATCAACAGCCAAGTCAGCGATACGCTCTAATTCCGCGTTGACTTTCATTCCTGTGGTTAGGAACCTCAAATCGCCTGCCATAGGCTGATGCCTGGCAATAAGGTCTACGCACCTTTCATCTATTATGAGTTCTAACCGGTCTATTTTAGTATCAGCATTGATGACATCTTCTGCCAGGGCCTTATCGCGATTCTTCAATGCTTCAATAGACTTATATATAGCTTCCTGCGCCATAACACCCATTTGCAGGATTTCTTTATGCAGTTCTTTTAACTCATCGTCAAAATGTCTTTGCATGTTTCCTCCCGGCTAACCGTATCTTCCTGTAATATAATCTTCCGTCCTCTTATCGCGCGGCTTTGTAAATATATCCTCTGTCCTTGCGAATTCTATCAATTCGCCTAAAAGCATAAAACCCGTATCATCTGAAACGCGCGCGGCCTGCTGCATATTATGCGTTACTATTATTATACTATAATTATTTTTAAGTTCACGCATTAATTCTTCTATCTTTGCTGTTGCTTGAGGGTCAAGCGTAGAACAAGGCTCATCCATTAACAATACATCAGGCTTAACAGCTATAAGCCTTGCGATGCACAGCCTTTGCTTTTGCTCCAGCGACAGACGTAATGCGGGGGTGTTCAATTTATCTCTCAACTCTTCCCACAAAAGAACGCTTTTCAAACTATTCTCTACAATGCCATCCAGCGCATTGCGGTTGACTCTGCCAACATGTATCTTCTGCCCGAAAACAATATTTTCGTAAATTGATAAAGGAAACGGATTCGGCCTCTGAAATACCATTCCTACTTTTTTGCGCAGGCTTACTAAATCTGCCTGCTGGCTTAAGATATCTTCATTATCTATAAGAATTTCGCCTTTTGTGCGCACGCCGTCTATAAGATCATTCATTCTGTTAAATGTTCTCAGCAAAGTTGATTTGCCGCATCCTGACGGCCCGATTATGGCAGTTATCTTGTTTGCCTGAAAAGAAGAATTCACGTCTTTAAGAGCTTGGAAACTGCCATACCACAAATTAAGATTTTTAGTCGTTATTTTTGACATCAGCCGAATTTTCCTATTATATAATCATTTGTGCGTTTGTCTTTTGGCGCTGTGAATATTTTATCTGTATTATCTATTTCTATAAGTTCGCCGTTTAGAAAAAAAGCTGTCCTGTCGCCAACCCTGGCTGCCTGCTTGACGTTATTTGTCACTAAAACTATTGTGTATATCTTTTTTAATTCAAGCATAGCGTCCTCTACTTTAGCTGTGGATATTGGATCAAGCCCTGAACACGGCTCGTCAAATAAAATAACTTCCGGCTCAACCGCAAGTGCGCGCGCTATGCATAAACGCTGCTGCTGGCCGCCTGACAATTTAAAAGCAGATTCATTCAGCCTGTCCCTGACTTCTTCCCATAAGTATGCCTGTTTTAGCGCGGCTTCAACTTTTTCTGCGATTACTTTTTTATTCTTTTCCGCGTGCATTTTTACGCTATACGCCACATTATCAAATACTGTTAAAGGAAGCGGCAAAGGCAAAGCAAAAACCATGCCTATTTTTCTGCGCAATAATTCCACATCCATATCTTTGATATCTTTTTCTTCAAATCCGGCATAGCCGGTATATTTAAAATTTATATTAAGGTCATTTAAACGATTAAGCATCCTTAAAAAAGTTGTCTTTCCGCTGTTTGAAGGCCCTATAACGCTTAAGATCTCATTGGCTTGTATTTGCATGCTTACATTTTTTAAAACTTGGGTATTACCAAACCATGCATTTAGGTTTTTTATATTAAATTTCACCATTTCTTTTTCTTCCTGAAATTGTATCTTATGATTATCGCGACAAGATTCATAAATAAAACCAGCGCCAATAAAACAAGCGCAGTGCCATAACGTATTTTCTCATCCACATTCGGCACCTGGGTTGAAATAACATACAAATGATATGGCAATGCCATTGCCTGATCAAATATAGACCCAGGCAGCTGCGGCAAATAAAAAGCTGCCACAGTAAAAAGGATAGGCGCTGTCTCACCTGCTGCCCTGCCTAATCCTAAAATAGTCCCTGTCAATATGCCGGGTATTGCGTTTGGCAAAACTATATGCCGAATAGTTTGCCACTTGCTTACACCTAACGACAGGCTCACTTCACGGAAGGATTGCGGCACGCTTTCCATGGCTTCTAACGAAGTAGTAATGATTATCGGTAATATCATAATACCCAATGTAAGAGAACCTGATAATATTGAAGCCCCAAATTTAAAAAAAACCACAAATAAGGCCAGTCCAAAAAGCCCATACACCACGGACGGCACGCCTGCCAAATTAACAATCGCCAATTTTATAATACGTGTTAGAAAATTCTCTTTCGCGTATTCGCTTAAATATATAGCAGCAAGCAAGCCTATCGGCAAAGCAAACACGATTGCCCCTGCAACTAAATATATTGTCCCCACTATTGCCGGAAATATTCCGCCTGCGCGCATGCCTTGACGAGGAATGTCAAAAATAAACTGCCAATTAATGGCAGGGAGGCCTTTCTGAATAATAATGACAATAATCATGCCCACAGGGGCTACTATTAAAAGCGTTGCCAGGAATAAAAAGAAAAAGGCGATTTTCTGCGCGCGGCGCGGATTTCTCATTGTTTTTTATGCAGAAATAAATCTGCTGTTACATTAATTGCAAAACTTATAACAAATAAAACTATGCCTATGGCGAATAACGCAAAATAGTGCTCACTGCCAACTACTGCCTCGCCCATCTCAGCGGCAATAGTTGCGGTTAAAGTCCTGACCGGAGCTAAAATGCTGTTTGGCATAACCGCGGCGTTGCCTGTAATCATCATAACTGCCATTGTCTCGCCTATCACCCTTCCTATGCCAAGCATCACAGCCGCTAGTATACCGCTTGAAGCAGCAGGAATCATCACTCGCCAAATCGCCTGCCAATGAGTAGCGCCTAATGCCAAGGCGCCTTCTTTATAATTTTTAGGCACAGAATAAAGCGCGTCCTCGGCTATTGACACTATTGTCGGCATTGCCATAAAAGCAAGCATTATAGAGCCGGATAGCGCAGTCAAACCCGTAGGTAAACCAAATAAATTTTTCACCATTGGCACAAGCGTTACCATGCCAATAAAACCCAGCACAACGCTTGGTATAGCAGCCAGCATTTCTATGCCGGCTTTTAATATTTCTTTTGTTTTCGCTGGGGCTATTTCCGCGATATATATCGCGCATCCAACACCGATAGGGATAGAAATAACCGCGGCGCCTAAAGTTACGAGCATGGAACCCAATATCAAAGGCAATATGCCTAACTGCGCAGGCTCTGAAATAGGATACCAGCTTTTTCCGAAGATAAAACTCAAAGGGCTTACAGTTTTAAACACTGCAAGCCCTTCTTTGAGCAAAAATAAGAAAATCAGTATAACAAAAAATATTGAAGCTAGGCCGCAAATAAGGATTAATCTCTCTATAATAAATTCTTTTGTCTTACGCAAAAATATCATTATCTTTTAACCGGCACAAAATCAGTCTTTAGAACAATATCCTGGCCTTCGCTTGATAAGCAAAAATCAACAAACTTTTTTACCAAACCTTTTGGCTCCGCGTTTGTATAAAGAAATAGCGGCCTTGATATCGGATATTTACCATTGATTACATTTTCTATTGTCGGAGCTTCGTATTCGGAATTCACGTCTTTTGCTACCATAATAGGTTTTTGTTTTATAGATATATAACCCATGCCATAATAACCAATTGCTGCGGAATTACCAGCCACTTCATCCGCTATCGCCTGCGAAGAAGAAAGCATCAAAGCTGTGGGGGCAAATTCTTCTTTTGAATTGGGGTCGTTATTCCTTAATACATGCTCTTTAAAATAGACGTGTGTTCCGGAATTAACTTCGCGCGAAAGAATAACAATTTTAGCATCAGCGCCGCCAAGCTCTTTCCAATTTGTAACCTTGCCTGTAAAAACTTGGGCAAGCTGGCCTACGGTAAGTTTATTCACAGGATTTTTCGGATTTACTACAATCGCAAGGCCGTCTAAAGCTACTTTTATCTCATAAGGATTTATTCCTTTTTGTTTGGCAAGCGTGATTTCTTTATCCTTGATATTTCTTGAGCTCATGGCTATGCCGCAGCTTCCGCTTATAAGGCTTGAAAGCCCTGTGCCTGAACCGCCGCCTGTAACCGCGACAAAATCAGCGGTATTTTTTTCCATATATTTCTCAGCCCATGCCTGGCCAAGGTTCACCATTGTGTCAGAACCTTTTATCTGAATAGAATTTTTCGCCTGTCCCGCGAAAGTCGATGAGGCAAAAACAAAAATTACTAGAGCAAATAATAGTTTCTTCATATATCCTCCCATTTCGTCATTGAACTAAAACGATATTTTTAGCTTCGTACCCAATACATTAGTTTCTTTCCATTTACCAGGGCTTCTGACATCTACCAGCATATAATAAATATCCCCTTTTATATTCTTAGTCAAATTCATGCCAAACCCGGAACCAAATCTGTTTTGATTAAATTGATTAGTGCCGCCTATGCTTAAATACACTTCATCTGAAATATACGGCTGAATATCAAGCGCTGTAAATTTCCATGGTAATTTCACTGTTAATTTGTTGCGGTACCTGCCGGCTTCTGCCTGATAATCAAAATGCCTGTATTCAAAACGGTTTCTATCCTCAAATTTAAATCCTTTTAAATCCCAAAGCAGGCTGGCAACCGCGTAAGGCGAATTTTCTTCTTTAAATTTTCTGTTTTTTAATTCATAGATTTGCCTGTAGCCGACGCCTATATTAAGGTATTCTTTCAGATTATAGGATATGCCCACGTCGTAATGCTGGTAGTAAAACTCGCCGGCATTATCCCCCCAGCGAAATTCTTCTTCCAAAGCTATTTTCGTGTCCTTATTAACTTTGAGCTCTTCCGTGTCGGTATTCCAAATCTGAAAATCTCCGTCATCATAAGCATACGCGTAACCAGTTGCTAATAACACTAAAACTATTACCAAAAGCTTTAACTTATTCATAGAACCCCCTTTTTATGTTTTTATATATTAATATATTAATATTATGTTCTTATTAAATCTATGTAAAATCTATGTAAAATAAAAAAATACCCTTACAACCTCCTTACGAAGGATACAGGCCTTTGATATTATTTTCTGTCTTTACTAATTTATCTTTTCAAGGTGGTGCTTAACCACCTCGGCTTCTACCATATATATAGCATCTTCTGCGATATTAGTAGCATGGTCGCATATTCTTTCAAGGTGCCTTGCAACCAATAATAAAGGAATCGCCCTAGAAGCTGATAAGGGATCTTTTTGAATATAATCGTTTAATAATTCACTTTGTACCAGATTGCGTAATTTATCCGCTTCACTGTCGCGCATAATAGTTTTTTTAGCAAGGTCAATATTCTTATTTAAAAAAGCCTCTATTGAATCTCTGGCCATTTCTTTAGAAAGCACCGCAAGCCTCGGAATATCAACAAGGGGCTTAAGTAAAGGCTTGCCGGAAAGATCCAGCACGCGCTGGGCTATGTCAACAGCCAGGTCGGCCATTCTTTCAAGGTCTGTAGATATCTTCATAGACATAGCGATGAAACGCAGGTCTGACGCCATCGGCTGCCTCAAAGCCAATAGGTCAATGCACATCTCGTCTATCTTGTTTTCCATTTCATCTATTGATTTATCGCCTGTTATAACCGCGTTTGCCTTTGCCTTGCTGAGCTTTTTTAAGGCTTCTATAGATTTTTCTATAGCGGCTTCAACGACAAGGCCCATATTTAAAATTTCATTTTTAAGCGCCGATAGTTCTTCGTCAAAATGCCTTTCCATTGAAATTTTCTCCTGTTTTTCAAGATAATTTTCTTATTAAATCCAATACATTATCCTTAATTTGATCTCTTGTTTTTCTGAAAAATTCCAACGGTTTACCTTTCGGATCTTCTATTTTCCAGTCAATATGCTTATCCGCGGGCACAAACGGGCACACGTCGCCGCAGCCCATTGTAATAACATAATCAAATTTTTTCACAGGTAAATCTGAAAACCCTTTTGATTTATTTAAAGATATATCTATGCCTGTTTCTTTCATAACTACTATCGCGTCAGGATTTACCTTACCTATAGCCTTTGAGCCGGCGCTATAAGCGTTAACAACGTCCTTACCCAAAGTTTTTGCGAATCCTTCAGCCATCTGACTGCGGCACGAATTCTCAATGCATACAAATAAAACTTTTTTCATCCAAATCTCCCTGTAATATACGCCTCTGTCTTTTTATCTTTAGGCGCTGTAAATATATCCTGCGTCTTGCCGAACTCAATAAGTTCTCCCATTAAAAAGAACGCTGTGTCATCAGAAACCCTTGCCGCCTGCTGCATATTATGCGTTACTATTATTATGGTATAATTTTGCTTTAATTTAAATATGAGCTCTTCAATCTTTGCTGTAGAAATAGGGTCCAGCGCGGAACATGGTTCATCAAACAGAATTATCTCTGGTTTAACAGCCAACGCCCTTGCGATACAAAGCCTTTGCTGTTGGCCTCCGGAAAGGCTTACCCCTGAAACATTAAGCTTGTCTTTAACTTCATCCCATAGGGTGGACATTTTAAGGGACTGCTCAACTATATCATCAATATGATCCTTTGTTTTAATTCCATTTAATTTCAGGCCTGCCGCCACATTGTCATATATAGAAAGCGCCGGGAAAGGATTCGGCCTCTGAAATACCATGCCGACTTTGCGCCTTATCTGGATAGGGTCAACTTCGCTTGAATAAATATCACTGCCGCCTAATAAAACTTTACCTGATACCTTCGCGTTCGTCACCAGCTCATGCAGCCTGTTTATACAGCGTATGAATGTTGACTTGCCGCAACCCGAAGGGCCTATGATAGCGGTGGCCATTTTTTCCTTGATCGCGATATTTATATTCGTCAACGCCCGGACATTGCCGAAATACGCGTTTAAATCTGAAACCACAACTTCATCTTTCATATTTTTCTCCTGAGCGCGAACCTGCTTATAAGGCTGATTAAAAAAACCATAACAATTAAAACAAAAGCGCCTGCCCACGCCTGCCTGTGCCAATCGTCAAAAGGCGAAATCGCGTAGGCAAATATCTGCAAAGGCAGGGCGGCTATGGGCTGATTAAGATTTTGATGCCAGAATCTGTTGCCAAAAGCGGTAAAAAGAAGCGGCGCTGTTTCGCCGGCTATGCGCGCTACGGCTAATAAAATTCCTGTAACCACCCCTGGCAGAGCGGTTTTCAGAACTATGCTTATTGTTGTCCTGAATTGGCTTATGCCTAATGCCAGAGCCGCCTCGCGTAAAGTCCCTGGCACCATCCTCAACATTTCTTCGCTTGTGCGCATTATTGTCGGTATCATTATAACGCCCAAAGCGAACGCCCCGCTTATCGCCGAAAAACTCTTCATAGGCAGGACAAACAACGTATAAGCGAATATTCCTATAACAATGGATGGCACGCCGTTTAAAACATCTACGATAAACCTGACCGTTGCGCCTATTTTGTTATTGCCAAATTCGGATAAGAACACCCCACCTAATATGCCTACAGGCACTGCCCATAAACAAGACAGGCCTATTAAGATAAAACTCCCGGCTATGGCATTACTCATCCCGCCGCCAGGCTCTCCCACAGGCCTGGGCAAATGAATAAAAAAATCAAGGTTTATACTAGTGATGCCTTTTGAAATCACGTACCCGAAAATACTTATCAAAGGCACTAAGGTTAAAAAGGCGCAAAGAAACGCGATAGAACACATTGTTTTATCAATGATTTTTCTTTTTTTATACGTGGTCATTATCTTATACCGTTTTTACCTTGTTTGAAACCTTCCAAATAAGCGCTCTTGCCGCGATATTAAGCAGCAATGTAACAAAAAATAATATTAGCCCTATCTCAATCAGCGCGGAAAGATATAAATTGCCTGTGGCCTCGGTGAATTCGTTCGCTATAACAGACGCCATTGTGTATGAAGGGGCAAATAAAGAAACTGAGGCCTCCGGCCTGTTGCCTATTACCATTGTAACCGCCATTGTCTCGCCTAATGCCCTGCCTAATCCTAATATAACAGCGCCTAAAACCCCGGGCCTGGCATACCCCAGCACCCCTAACCTTATGGCCTCCCAGCGCGTCGCGCCCAATGCCGAAGCGACCTCTCTTTGAGTAAAAGGCACTGTCAAAAACACCTCTCTTGATATAGAAGATATTGTTGGTATAATCATTATACTTAAGATAATGCCTGCTGTCAGCATCCCTACTCCGTAAAATTCACCTTGGAATATAGGCAAAAATCCAAAATACTTTGATAAAAACGGCTGAATAAAATTTCTTAGAAACGGCGCTAACACAAATATGCCCCATAAACCGTATACTACGCTTGGTATGGCGGCTAATAATTCAATCATAAAGCTTAAAGGCTGCCTTATTTTTAAAGGCGCCAATTCCGCCAAGTAAACAGCTATGCCTAATGAAACCGGGACAGCGATTATTAACGCCAGCATTGATGAAACAATCGTGCCGTATATAAAAGGCAGGGCTCCGAAAATTTCTTTAACCGGATCCCATGTGCTGGTGAATAAAAAACGCGGGCCGAATTTATGTATTGCGGGAATCGCGTAGACTGCCATATTATAAACCAAAAGGCAGGCCAAGGCGGTTACGCCCAAAGCCATCAGCGTAACCGCCTTTTTAAACCCTAAATCTACAAATTTTATTCTCATTGTTAAAGCGCTTCTTTAATAATATATCTCATTTATTCTTTCTTCAATTTTATCAACCATGCTTTTTGGTAAAGGCGCGTATAACAGGTCCGCGGAGTATTTCTGGCCGTCAGTTACAGCCCAACGCAGAAATTCAATTATCTTTTTGCCTTTTACCTTATCTGCCTGATGCTTATATACCAAAATCCAGGTTACTCCGGCGATAGGATAAGCGTCTTTGCCGTCAGGATTTACCAAAGAAACCCTAAAATCAACAGGCATGGAATTAACCTTGCCGTTTACAGCCGCTGTAGTTGATTCTATGCTGGGCATTATGAAATCACCGGATTTATTCTGGATATCTCCAAACTGGAGGTTGTTTTTCACAGCATAGGCAAGTTCCACATAACCTATGGCGCACGGAGTTTGTTTAACTAAACCCGCCACTCCTTCATTGCCTTTTTGGCCTAAACCAACCGGCCAGTTAACTGAAGTCCCTTTTCCCACTTTCGCCTTCCAGATACTTGACACAGAAGAAAGATAATCCGTAAAAATATTGGTTGTCCCGCTTCCGTCTGAACGATGGGCAACTATAATATTTTGATCAGGAAGATTGATTTCCATATTATCTTTAGCGATTATCGGGTCATTCCATTTTTTAATTCTACCCAAAAATATCCCAGCTATTGCATCCGGAGCAAGCTTTAATTTTTCGTTTATTCCCGGAATATTGTATGTAATAACTACGGCGCCGGCCGTCATAGGTATATGAAGCAATTCACCGGGCGCCTGCTTCAACTGCTCATCGGTCAAAGCGCCGTCAGACGCGCCGAAATCAACTGTCTGAGCCGTAATCTGTCTTATGCCTCCGCCTGAGCCGATAGACTGATAATTAAAATTCACTTCTGGGTCAACTTTGGTATATTCGTAAAACCACTTTGAATATAGAGGATAAGGAAATGTAGCCCCTGCCCCATTTATCAATAGGATCTTATCAGCCAAAGCCGCACCTGCAGCCAAACCTGCTATAACGGCGCTTGTAATTAATATTGTGACTATCCTCTTCATTTACAACTCTCCTTTTTTTAGAAAAACGATGTTAGAATTTTACGTTCCAATCAAACTGCAAAACCTGTTGAGGCGCAAAACCGGCCGCTTCGCTGGCCTTGTTAAGGCTCTGGGAATAGTAATAATCTATACCTAAAGATGTATTTTTCCCTAAGCCATAATTAAACTCTGTTTCAAAGCTTTTCATATTGGTTTTTCCGTTATAACGATCTGAATCCGGGAAAATATCAAGCCACGCGTCTCTACCCAGTTTAGAGTACAATATCTTCGCCTGCCATTGCCCCCAGCCGTCTAATTTCTTATCGCCGAATTTCACTCCGCTGTCAAAACCATCCCTGGATGAATGAACTCTGCCGCTGTAATTATAGACGTAATCGCCGAATATGGAAGCTTGAGGCACTAATCCCCAAAACGGTTCATTAAACGCCAATTCAAAGCTCGGATTAACTGAATTGTAGTTATACAGGTAATTATTGTTAAGGAGCGTATTGGTACTGTCATAGGTGGCAAACTTCGCAGTGCCCTTTACCCCAGCGAACTCATATAGAGCCAGCGCTGATTTCAAGCTCATTTCATCGCTGATTTTCCATTTAAAACCAGGCTGTTCAGCAAACATCATCGGCTGTTTATCAACCCTTGTATCGTTTCTTAACCAGAAAAACTGGTTATTTAAAAATAGCTCAAACTCCGGATTTAATTCATATTTTAAGTTTAAACCTGCTCCTTCGGGATTTAAATCACCGTCCCACAATAAATCAGAAGGCTGCCAGAGATTATTATCAAATTTACCTCCTACGAACATAAGCCCGTCAAATGGCAGATACCGGGCATAAGCGTAATTCAAAATTATGCTTTTGTAAGAAGCAGGCGTATTTGATGCCGCAGGATCGTTGCCTATGGTAATATTTGTTGAGCGCGGATCACCGGCTTTACCGGTAGCGATACCGACACCTGTTGCCACCTTATCATTCACCTTTGCCTCAAGGCCAATCCTGGCCCTTATTCTCATGCGGTTCCACTCTTCTTGCCCTTTATCTTTATCCAGCTGATAACGCAACCTGTAATCGCCTTTTAATTTGGTATTTTTTACCCAGTCAGGCTGGCTGTCTTTTGCTAATTTCTTATAATCTTCTTCCTTCTGTTTATCTGTCTTTTGCGCCTCTTCATTAGCCTCGGTCCTTACCTGCTGAGCCTCAGAAGAGCTCAAAACACCTTTTTCAACCAACTTTTGCAGAAGGGCATCCGTATCCGCCGCAAACGCGCAAGCCGCGCCTATGCCTATATAAAGGATAGCGCATACAAAAATAACGCTTATAAATTTCTTCATTTTTCTCCTCTCATTAATTCATTAAACACGTTTGGCTGGAATTTAATTCATAGTTACGTATTTTTTTTAAGGACTTTTCTATGTCCTGGATCTTATTTGTATAAAAAGGAAGATGTTCTCTCCACAACCTGTCTTCTTCCATATTTTTCAGAACCTCATAAAGGCTGTTTGCCTGGGCCCGTATGCTGCTCAGAATAAAATCGTCATCGCTAAACATTTGTTCACCTCCTCCCTTATATATAATTTGGCCTTTGTAGGAATTTTCATAATAAAGTATACAAGGCGTCAGTTAAATATGAAGGAAGAAGGTGTTAAAGATATGTAAAATTAAAATATGGGAAATATGTTATTTAGGAAGGGTAAACCAGAATTTAGAGCCGGCGCCTTCAGTGCTTTCCACGCCTACTTCTCCATTGTGCAGTTCTATAATATGCTTTACTATTGAAAGCCCAAGGCCTGTGCCGCCCAATTCACGCGAGCGCGCCTTGTCAACCCTGTAAAAACGCTCAAAAATACGGAGAATGTCTCTGGGAGGGATACCGATACCTGAATCTTCTACTACAACCTTTATTTTACTGCCTATGTCTTCGCTGTAAATTTTAACGGCCCCATTCTGGCGATTAAACTTTATGGCATTGTCAATAAAATTGGTTAATACCTGGCTTATTTTATCTTTATCTGCCATAATTATTAACGAGGCAGGTAATGAGTTTTCAACTTTAACAGATTTTTTGGCAATCTGCGCCTTAAAGCCTGCTAATGTATCGCTTACCAAACCAGCCAAGGCAATGTTTTCTTTTTTTAACTCTGCCTGCATTGATTCCAGGTATGATAATGATAAAAGGTCATTTACCAGGCTGTCCAGCCTGTTTACATGGCTGGCCACTATTTTTAAAAAATCCACGCTGTTTTTTTTATCATCCAGCGCGCCGCTCAACAATGTTTCTATAAATCCTTTTATAGAAGTAAGCGGCGTTTTTAATTCGTGCGAAACATTGGCAACAAAATCTTTCCTTATTGATTCTAGCTTTCTTAAATCCGTAATATCATGTATTACAAGCACACACCCTGTTATATGCTCTCCTTCGGTAATCGCTGACGCGTTTATCATAAATGAACCGCTTACAGGCTGTAACAGAATAAGTTCCTGCGAAACCTGTGAACCTTTTTTTAAAACCTTATTTGCTATATCTGATATATCACTGCTTCTAATAGCTTCAAGCAAAAGCTTATCTTCTGCGTCTTTTTTTAAAATGCCGAAGATCTGTTCCGCGGAATGGTTTATCGCGAGTATCTTTGTGTCGCTGTCAACTACTATAACTCCCTCTGCCATGCTTTTAATAATGGCCTTCATTGAACTATTGCGTTTTTGCAGTTCAGTTAGCTTGGCGTCAGCCTCATCAAGCTGCTGCCTCAAATCTTTTATTGTTTTTTTACCGCCGCTAAAAAGCATTTTTAGGCTTCCTTTATTTCAAACTTATATCCGTAATTTTTTACAGTAACTATGCGGCTGGCTGATGTTTTAAGTTTTTTACGCAAAGTACGTATATGCACATCTACTGTGCGCGTCTGAATCTCAATTGCATTGTCAAAACCCCAGATATTATCTAAAAGATAATCGCGGGACAAAACCCTTCCCTTTGCCTTAATTAACGTCTTTAATAATTCAAATTCCTTTGATGTAAGCTCAACTGGTTTTCCTTTAACATGCACCGCTATCTTGGAAAAATCCACTGAAAGGCCGGCTGTTTTAAAAATCTCGGACAAGATTTCTTTTTCTTTGTTTCTGCGCAAAGCTACCTTGACACGCGCTATCAATTCCCTAATGCTGAATGGTTTTGTAATATAATCATCCGCCCCAAGCTCAAGGCCGACTATCTTATCAGATTCCTGGGTTTTGGCAGTCAGCATTATTATAGGGATAGCGGTTGTTGCCGGTTCTTTTTTCATGGCTTTACAGGCTTCTATGCCGTCAATGCCTGGCAGCATAAGGTCAAGGATAATTAAATCAGGTGCCTCTTTCACAGCAGACTTTAAAGCATCTTCTCCTGAATAAGCATGAATTACCCTAAAACCTTCTTTAGCAAGGTTATATTCCAGCATCTTAACTATATCTTTTTCATCATCTACTATAAGTATTTTTTCTTTCATTCGTTTTTAATTCTTTTGATTAATAAGATTCACCACCAACGTCACAATGATATCGCGCTCCGCAGGGTCGCTTTCGGCAATCATTAAAGTCAGCGCAACTAACGCGTTATCTGCTAACCTCTTAGCACCGTCTTCTCTGTAAAGAAGCTTGTTTCCTTCTAAAAACCATAAAAATATAGAAGCAGCTATGCGCTTGTTGCCATCTATAAAAGAATGATTCTTGACTATGAAATATAATAAGTTTGCAGCTTTTTCTTCTACGCTTGAATACAATTCTTTGCCGTTGAAAGTCTGATAAACGGCTGCTATAGAACTTTTAAAAGATTGGTCTTTTTCATGGCCAAAAAAACCTGTCCCGACGAATTTTTTCTTTAACTGATGAACTGCTTTTATAGCTGTTTCGTAAGTTATCCTGAATTTTTCTTCTTTTGAGGTTCCGGATATCTTAAGTTTCTTGTAATCATAATCATCTAAAAGCCCTAAGGCATAACTATAGTCGTTGATAACCTCGATAAGGCCAAGCGCCTCTTTATAATCAAGTTGTTTTTTGGCTTTTGTACTACCTATAAGCTTTATGGCACGCTGCAACGCCTGAAGTTTCTGCGACTGCTCCTCTAGTCGTTTCTCGTTAATGGTATAACCATCTATTATATGTTTTTTAAGAACATTTGTAGCCCAAATGCGAAATTGAGTAGCACGGGTTGAATTAACCCTATATCCCACACAAATAATGGCATCGAGATTATAAAATTCTACACTATAAATTTTACCGTCAGAAGCAGTATGTGCAATTTTTGCACATACTGAATTTTCATCTAACTCTTTACTGTTGAATATGTTACGTAAATGCTTGGTTATGACAGACCTTTCTATGCCAAAAAGATCAGCTATCTGCTTTTGGTTAAGCCAAACCGTGTCTCGCTCAAGCTTAACCTCAAGCTGAATCTTCTTATCTTTAGCTTGATAAATTACTATTTCACCCCTTGCCGCTTCCTGATGTTTCAAATTTTCCTCTTCTATTTTCTAAAATTGCCTTTGGTGTAAGCTTTATTAAACGCGTCAACAACCCTGGGATCAAATTGCGTCATAATAACTTTGTTTATTTCCTCTACCGCAGACTTTTCAGGCAAAGCCTTCCTATACGGCCTATCACTTGTCATGGCATCAAATGTATCCGCGACAGCGATTATTCTGGCAATGGGAGGGACTCTATGGCCTTGGGAGCCTTTGCCGTAGCCTTTGCCGTCATAGCGTTCATGGTGGGATTCTATGCCTTCTCTTATGTCTTCTGAAAGGTTCTTGATACTCTGGATGATATGAAGAAATGTGGTTGGGTGTTGTTTTAGTTTAGTGTATTCTTCATCTGTGAGTTTGCCTGGCTTTAAAAGTATTGAGTCAGGGACACCGATTTTGCCTACGTCATGAAGAAGGGCGGCTCGTTTTACCTTATCTGTTAAGTTGAGTATCCTGGTAAAAGGGAATGTGTCTTTTAGTTCTTCTGCTATAAGGGTTGAATATTTGACTACCCTTTCTGAATGGCCTTTTGTGTAAGGGTCTCTCTCTTCTAAGGCTGTGATTATAGCGTGTATCGCGTCTATGTAGCTTTGCTCTAAGTCTTCTCTTAGTTCGCCGCTTCTTACAGCTGAGGCAACGTCATGGGCTAATAAGCTAAAGGTATCAAGCTCTTCCTGGGCATAGGAGCCTTTTTGTTTTTTACCCATAAGAAGAAAGGCTAAAAGACGCTCCTTATAAATACAGGATACGCAGACTTCGGCTTTGAGAGCTTTTAGGCTGTTCCTTACATTAGATATGGCATTGATTAAGTCCTTGTCTGTCTGTTTAGACTGATAGTATTCAAGGTCTTCGGATTTGAAGGATTCGAGGTAGGAGGACAGCCATTCTGGTATTGGATCTTTTTTAGAAATTATCGCAGGCAGGCCCTTGTTTGATTTTCTGGTTTTTAAAGAAAAAAGTTTATAGTTATCAGTTTTTTCATTATAAAAATATAACGCCGCATACTCAACATCTGTATTAAAATGCTCGCGGTACATTTGAACAAGAAATGCCGGTATATTCTTTAAAAGCTGTTCGTAGTCAATATCAATACTGCTTGAAATTATTTCCTTAAGTTTGGATAACTGCGCGCGCAAACGCTTCATACGCACCTGATCATATCTCTGTTGATAATAAAGAAAACTGAACGGCGCTAATATGAATAAAACTACAAATGCAATTATTGGAACTGCCTGCCAATGGGGCCCTAAAATAGGGTACAGGAAATTTTTCCCCCATAATTTTATCGCCAATGGCACAAGCGCTGCCGGCACATATACGCAAGCAAGGATAAAACTTTTGGCAATAACAACTTCTATGTCCATCAGGCGATACTTAACTATGGCACAAGCAACCAAAACCACATACACAGCAACTAAAGCGTTTCCTAGAGGGGGAATCGGTATACCATACCATAGCGGATAATTAGTTGCTCCTCCTATAAAACCAATGGCTGTTCCTAAAAATACATATTTTATCTGGTTGCGTTTAGACTCGGAAAAATCTTTGAAAGATTTGTATAATATAATATGCGCATATAATGTAAGCACGGCAAACATTATAAGAAATGGCGCGTAGGCAATGCCTGCTGTAGGCCAAAATTGAAAACACAATTGCGGTTTTATGTCTTTGACAAAAAAAGGCGTAAAATCTAATGCAAGGAAAAATGTGCTGATAAAATACCAAAATATAACAATTTTAAAATATCTTTTAAACTGGCCTACCAAACTAACGCTGAAATGTAAAAATGTGGAAGGGATAAATATGGCGCCCGCCATTAACATCTTGCACCAAAAAAGCGCCTCATCTGCGTTTTTTGAAATCTGCCACAAAAAATAAAAGTAAGACCAGAACGCAACGCTAAATGCAAAATAACTAAAAGCTCGGTTTACCTGCGACCTTGGATTTTCCATAAATACAACTATTAAAACCAAGGTACTTGCTATTGCATTAATAAAAGTACTTACTGAATAATATATCATTTATTATCAGCCGCCACGTAAATAATTATTCCCTGCTGTTCATAATTTACTTTCAGCTGATTTTGCTTAAAACCAGCTTCAGTAAAAATATTTATAAAATCTTCATCTTTTCTGTAAATAAGATTCCAATCCCCTACCCATTCCATAAAATGGACTGATGGGTTGCTGTATTTATCCCTTACATTTGCTATAAACAAAACCCCGTCCGGGGTTAAAAGCTTTCTAAGGCTTTCCACAAGCCTGACCGCGACTCTTTCTGTAAAATAATCAAAAAGCCCGGAAGAAAATATAAGGTCATATTTCTTATCTATCAACCCGTTGATGTCTTTTCTGAAAGCAATCCTCAAAGCATTCTCTTTAAAGAAGTTTACATTAGGAAAATCTTTCAGCAGATTTTTTGAAAATTCTATAGCATTGGCATCACTGTCATAACAATCAAAAGTAACGTTTTCGGCCAGCATAGGATTTAACAAAAGATTTTCTCTTACATCTCTGGATGGGCCGCAAGCAAGGTCCATAATACGCAATTTTGCGTTACCGCGCCTTTCTTTCGCAAAATTTGCTATGAATCTTTTCAGGTCTTCTTTTCTATTTCTTACAGCTACCGAGATTGCTGACATCTGGAAATAATTATCAAACAAACGGTCAAAACCAACAGTCGTTGGATTATTCTGATAAATATCATCTATTATCTTAAAATCGCCTGCATAACCAAAAGGTTTTTTCAGGCTCCATCCGATATAAACGCCTTTAACAAAAGTATTTCTTATCCTATTAACAAAAAGGCGTTTAAGTTTATACACTTTTTCTTCACCGCCTTCAGCCATATTGAGTTTTTCAAAATTCATTATCTTACGAAAAACACCGTTAACCTCCGCGTTAAATTCGCTCTGAAATTTTCCCCACTCGTCCGGTTTTTTGGACAAATACGATTCAATCTCTTGAGCCCTTTTAATATAAAGCTTAATGGCATTTCTAAATGGGACTTCTTTTGAGCTTAGCTCTATATCGTAAGCCATCTGCGCCTCCGTTGATTTATCATAAATAATTACCCTAAAACTTTTCTTATTTTACCAAGCAAATCATTCATATCAAAAGGTTTGTAAATATAATCTATGGGCGCTAAACTTTTTGCCTCTTTTTCCATTTTTTCATCCGCGTAACCGGTTATAAAAATAACAGGCGCTTTTTCTAGTTTTTTACTTTTTAAAATATTTTGTATGTTTTTAACTGTCTCAATACCGTTTATCCCCGGCATCCTGATATCGGCTATAATCAAATCAAAATTTTCCTCTTCCACTATAGCCATGGCATCCTGCCCGTCTTTTGCAATCAGGACTTCAAACTTTTCTCTTTCCAATAGCTTGGAAAGTGTTTTAATAATCAATTCCTCGTCGTCAATAATTAATATCCTTTTCGCCATTATTCACCTCATCCCTTCTAATTGTTTTATTGTCTTGTTGTTTATCCACTGTTTGAGCTGTATTGTGAAGTAATTACTTTTTATGTCTTCTATTTTTACGATACAATTGCTTAAGGCCATAGATGTAAAACCCATTACAACATCGGGATCAAATTGAATAGCGCTGTTATTTATTATTTCGTTTACTGCCTCTATGGGCTCCTTGGCTTTCCTATACGGCCTATCACTTGTCATGGCATCAAATGTATCCGCGACAGCGATTATTCTGGCAATGGGAGGGACTCTATGGCCTTGGGAGCCTTTGCCGTAGCCTTTGCCGTCATAGCGTTCATGGTGGGATTCTATGCCTTCTCTTATGTCTTCTGAAAGGTTCTTGATACTCTGGATGATATGAAGAAATGTGGTTGGGTGTTGTTTTAGTTTAGTGTATTCTTCATCTGTGAGTTTGCCTGGCTTTAAAAGTATTGAGTCAGGGACACCGATTTTGCCTACGTCATGAAGAAGGGCGGCTCGTTTTACCTTATCTGTTAAGTTGAGTATCCTGGTAAAAGGGAATGTGTCTTTTAGTTCTTCTGCTATAAGGGTTGAATATTTGACTACCCTTTCTGAATGGCCTTTTGTGTAAGGGTCTCTCTCTTCTAAGGCTGTGATTATAGCGTGTATCGCGTCTATGTAGCTTTGCTCTAAGTCTTCTCTTAGTTCGCCGCTTCTTACAGCTGAGGCAACGTCATGGGCTAATAAGCTAAAGGTATCAAGCTCTTCCTGGGCATAGGAGCCTTTTTGTTTTTTACCCATAAGAAGAAAGGCTAAAAGACGCTCCTTATAAATACAGGATACGCAGACTTCGGCTTTGAGAGCTTTTAGGCTGTTCCTTACATTAGATATGGCATTGATTAAGTCCTTGTCTGTCTGTTTAGACTGATAGTATTCAAGGTCTTCGGATTTGAAGGATTCGAGGTAGGAGGGGTCTAATAATTTTTTCTGGTCCACATAATAAGGCGCTTTTTCAATGAACCAGCTTGGTATCGGATCTGTTTTTAATATATTTGTTTCAAACGATATATCTGTTCTTTTAGATTTGTATGAAGCCAGCCTGTATGAATTCTGGTTTTTTTCTACAAAATACACAGCAATACAGTCAATGTCTGTCTGGAAATCATCTCTGTACATCTGCATAAGAAACGGCGGCATATTTTTAAGCAACTGCTCATAATCAAGGTCTATGCTCGCGGCTGTTATCTGCTTTAACTTGGTAAGTTGAGCGCGCTGGCGCTTAAGCCTGCGCTGGTCGTATTTCTGCTGATAATGCAAATACGCGAAGGGCGCTGCCATTGATAAAAGCGCGAAAATGCCGAGTGGCACAAGGTACCAGTATTCGCCAAGCATTGCCTGCAAAGCCGGCCGCATGGGATACCATGCCAAGGCAACAACCGAAAGCACGCATGAGTAGACGCAAAAGAGAATGAAAGTACGAGCAATCACCAATCTAATATCAAGAAGATGATAAGCAACTATAGCATAGGCATACAAAATAACATAAAAAAATACAAAAGCATTCCCTATTGGAATAATCGGAATATTATAAAAGTATGCATAATTCGTAGAACCACCAATATAACCTATGGTTAATCCTATCAATATATATTTCAATTGATTATTTCTTATACCTGTAGATTTTTTATATTCTTTGAACGTCAAAATCCAACAATATGTGAAATAAACACAAAATGATAAAAGAAACGCAGGATAAAGTATTCCTGGTATAGGCCAAATTCTAAAATAAAACTTTGGCGCCATATCTTTAATAATTAAAGAAGTAAAAGCAAAACTAGATAAAATCAAAGAATATATATAGCCTATAAATAGTATACTTTTCTTCTCTCTTGTTTTACCAAGCAAAGAAATAACAAAATGAATGAATGTGATCGGTATGAAAATTGCAGCGAAATGCAAAAATCTGTTCCAGAACAAAGCTATTTCTCTGTAATATGAAATATGACATAAAAACAATCCAAAGCTCCATACGCTTATATTTAAACTCATTAAAAAATAACGCTTGTTTAACTCATTATTTTTATTTTTAAAATATACAAGAAGACCTAACAATATACTACCAAAGCCCGTCATAAAAGCTGTTATGATATATAATTTTTCTATTAAATGTATATTATTAAAGCTGATAAACATTCCAACCTCTATCTCTAGCTGTTTTTAGTAGTTCTTTATCCGGATTAACAACAATTGGATTAGATACTATTTCCAACAGAGGGAGATCTGATATATGATCTGCATAGGCGTAACTGCCATCCAAAGAAAAACCTCTGTTTTTAACCATCTCTTTTATGGCGTCCGCCTTATTTTTTCCATAAGGCACCATCCCAACAATATTACCTGTATATTTATTATTTTTTATTTCAAGCTGTGTAGCAATAGCTTCTTTTAGGGACAAAAATTCCTTTAATTCGTTCACAATTTCATAAATGGATGCGGATACCAATATAATTTCATAGTTTTGTTTTATATGCTTATCTATAAAATTAACGCACTTCTTAAAAATGCGAGGTTTTATCTCTATATGAAAAAAATCTTTAAAGAGTTTTTTTGTATCCATTTCATCCCAACCCTTCATTAATTTAAAAGCGCACGCCCTTATTTTCATTGTATCTTTAATCATGCCTAGTTTATAAAGTACAAACCAAAAATAAATTTTAACAAAAACTGACCAACTTATCTTATGCCTACTAAATAAATATTTAAGTAATAACTTCTGAGTCTGTCCATTAACAAATACATTGTCTACATCAAAAAATGCTAATTTTTTCATATAGTATCAACACCTAAGCCTTTGACTATATCGAATCTCTTGATTTCCTCTATCACGCTATCATCCCAATCCTGCTCTGACCATGCGCGGATTTTATCCATCAGACGAATAGCAATTTCCTGTATTTCATCGTCTGTCAGATTGCCAAATTTTCTTTCGCCTTTACGCCTGAAAAATATATCGCTGAAATCCTTATTTCCCGGAGAGATATATATTTTCTTTCCTACTACAACTCTGCATTTTTTAAACCTGGGCATATGCCTATGCGGCGGCAAAATTTCGTAAGTCCCTTTTAAAGCTACCGGGATTATCGGAACGTTAGCCCTCATGGCTAGCTTTACAAAACCCGGCTTTGGCATGAGCATTTTGCCGCTTCTGGACCTGGTGCCCTCAGGATAGATCATAAGCATCTTTTTTGATTCCAGATATCTTATTACTTTTTTAAAAAAACTTGCGCCTGGCTTGTCTTTATCAACATAAACTACATTATGAAATCTTGTAAGCCACCTTATGAAAAATGTATCGCCAACTTTTTTCTGCGCTAAAAATACTATATAATCGCGCATTATTGAGCCAAATATAAAAAAATCGTAATAACTTAAATGATTGCATATGAAAATCGCGGGGCCTTTTTTAGGGATATTTTCCAAACCGTCTATATCCTTAATCCATAATTTGAAAAAGTTAAATATAGTCAGGCGTAAAGTTTTAAATCTTGCTTTGCGGGCCATGCGGTATCTTGATTTTGCCATCCATACAAACGCCACCCTTGAGGCATTTATAGATTTCCTTATAAATCTATACCGCACAAATAATACAGGGTATTTTTTTTCATTCATAATTTACGCTATATTATCCCTCACGCTTTCCAACAGTTTATCCATGTCAAACGGCTTAAGTATATAATCTTTCGCCCCGAGTTTTAGCGCTTTAATCGGCGCCTCTTCGCTGGCGTAACCGGTTATAAATACAAATGGTATGACAGGTTTATTTTCGCTTTTCCTTAAATCTCGCATCTGCTCTATTAATTCAATGCCGTCAGTATCAGGCATGCGCACATCGCAAACTACAAGGTTAAACTCACGGTTTCGCATTAGTTCCAAGCCTTCTTTTGCGGTTTTTACAATCTCAACATCATAACCTTCTCTGATAAACAATTTTTTCATTGTTTTAAGCACTAAAACATCATCGTCTACAACTAATATACTTTTAGGCATTTTAGCCTCCAAATTTTCCACTATTTCTCGGCTGTTACTTCTTTAAAAACCGGCAGTTTAATATTAAACGTGGTGCCTTCGCCATAATTAGATTTTATATCTATCAGGCCTCGGTGCGCCTCAACAATCTGCTTAATTATAGCCAAGCCCAGGCCTGTGCCTTTTTCAGATGTTGCCTTGGTTGTAAAAAACGGTATAAAAAGCTGTTTTAATTGTTCCGGTTTCATACCTATGCCGTTATCCTGCACTATTATTTTCCATTGTTCCTTATCAAAGTGCGCGTTAATCTTCATCTGCGGCTTATAGCTTCCTGGGACAACCAACCTGCCTGCTTCTATTTCTTCTTCTTTTTTAGCCATAGCATCATGGGCATTATCAAACATATTCATAAATACGTCCTGAAGCTGTGAAAGACTGCCAAGTATCAACGGGCCGTCAGCTTTTATATCCTGTGTAAGGTTAAGTTCAACTATGTTAAACTTGCACGAAAGCAGATTAAGCGAACCTTTTATAACATCCTGCAGTAATACACCTTTAAAATCGGATGTTTTTTTGGAAAAATACGTTAATGTGGTAGCTATTTCACTGCCGCGCATTGCCTCGTCTCTGGCGCCGATAAGCGCTTCGGATAATTTTTCAACAATTCCTGCCTGTTCTTTGGTTAATTTAGTTTTTTTGAGCTTTTCAAGCTCAACCAGCCTCCCGACATCAGCCTTCAGCGCGATTACAGTAAAACGGTTATTTATCTGATGCCCTATGCCTGAGCCCATTTTACCAAGAGACCATATCCTGTGCTCATGAAATTTTTCTGCAAGAGTCTTGCCTGTCTCTTCGTAAAATATAGCGTTTTCAATGGCAAGGGCGGCATTATTTGCAAGCACGCTAAAAACATTTAAATCATCCTCTGTGTAAGAATTAAATGAAATCTTCTCGCCTAAAACCAAAAAGGCTAAAAGATTATCTTGTATAAAACTCGGCACCAATACAGCTATAGACGAATCTCTCATCTTCTTATGCGCTGATTGCATATCATTATATTCATACTGGCTAAGATTTATAGATTCCGGAGTTATAGCGCTTTTATTGCGCAACATATGCTTTACAAGGATGTCTTCAGGTGTAAACCAATCAGGCAAAACCGTTATCTTACCCCTTTTTGCTTTTAATATGTAACGCTCACTGTTCTTATCATAAAGATATATAGCCGCGAATTTTAATTTTGCAGTCCTTGTCAGGATATAGACTGTAAGTTTAAGCAATCTATCTAATTCTTTTATAAGAGTCATTCCCTGAGATGCTTTAAGAAGTGTTCTTTGATATTGCTGTTGATCGCGTAAAAGCACTTCTTCTGCCCTTCTGCGCAGGTAGTTATACAAAAGCGGCCCCAGAGTTGCTAAAACAAGCATTATAAACGTAGAATAAAACCACAGCTTATATTTAAAACCAATGTAAAAAGGCAAACCAAGCACTAATGTATAAACAATTGCAAAAATACCGGCTCGAGTCAATACGATGTTAATATTAAGAAGATGATATCTAACTATAGCAAAGGCTACTAAAATTACATATACCGCGACCAAGGCATTTCCAACAGGAAGAATCGGTATGTCATACCATAGGGGATAGTTGGTCAAGCCGCCCATAAAACCAATAGCGGTCCCTAAAAATACATACTTTATCTGACTGCGCTCAAATCCTGAAGATGTTTTTAATGCTTTAAATAATAAAATATTAGCATAAAGGCTAAGCCCTGCGAATACTGCCAGGAAATAAATATACGCCGGGCCTGCGGTAGGCCAAAACAAAAAACCCATACGCGGCCGCACGTCCTGCACAAACAAAGGCGTAAAATCCAATGCGATAAAACAAAAACTTACAACATACCAGAAAACAATTGCTTTTGAATATTTTTTTGAGGCTTTTATAAGGCTTACGCTGAAATGAAAAAATGTAGCTGGTATAAAAATAGCTCCTGCCATAAGGAAGCGGCAGTAAAAAAGCGCTTCATATGCTTCTTGAGAAATCTGCCATAAAAAATACCCTGCGCTCCACACAACAATCGCAGATGCAAATAAACAAAAAGCCCGGCCTACAGAGGAGCGGGGATTTTTAACATAAACTATGCCTGCCAAAAAAAGGCTTGTAACTGCGTTAATTACTGCGCTGATCGGATAATAAATCATTGCTTATCCTGAGGAAACACTTTGTTAAGAATGTCCTTTAAAGTCTCTAACATCACTGGTTTTGTTACATAATAATCCGCGCAAGCCTCGGCGGCCTTTACTTTATCCGGCAAATCAGCCTTTGCTGTAATCATAACCACAGGTATATGCGAAACCTGCGAATCGGATTTCAGGTGTTTAAGCATTTCAAGGCCATCCATTTTCGGCATTATCAAATCAAGAAATATCGCGTCGGGAATATGCTTTTTCGCCAAAGCCAGCGCGTCTTTCCCGTTAAAAGCCGTAATGGTGCGGTAGCCCCAGCCTTGTAAAGCAGCGGCAAACCCAAGGCATATACCAGGCTCATCATCAACTATCAGAATTTGTTTTGATTCAGGCACGTTGCGCCTCCTTTTTCTTTACAGAAATAAAAAACCAGTCCTATCCAGAACTGGTCGTGTAAGTGCGCTTTCGCATGTAGTTAATAGCTCTTCTTGCGGCACCAAATAACCTCCGTTTATATTGGCCATAAACAGGGCATATACCCGCTATATAGGTCAATATTATAATATTATATACTATTATAAAGAGCCAATTTTGTCAACGGCTACGTTAAAACAGGCAACGGACTCATAACTCCTATTGTCCATATATATGGACATATGTCCACTTTACTGGACAAGGTATTTTATCAGTATTTATAGCTTATCCCTACAGATGCCGCTGTTTCAGCTAAAAACCTTCCCTGCAATTTTACATATACATTTTCGTAATACTTTACATCAAGGCCTGCAAGTAGGCCAAAATTATCTTTACCTGTTATATTGCCGTCTTCAACATAAGTATAGGTATCATCTTCGTATTTATTGGTTTTATTGTTATTAATTTTAAAATAAGAATAGTAACCGCCCAAATAAGGGATTATCTTGGAATCAGCCCCAACATCATAAGAATAGGTGAAATAAGCCGCGGCCTGAAATTCATAAGCCCTGGCAGAACCTTTTTCTGTAAAAACCGGGCTGCCCTGCCCTGATATAGAATCAGCGTCGCACGCCCAGGTATTAATCTGCGCGTCAGCGCCTACGCCAAAATCATTTCCGATATCAAACAAACAATTACCGCCTAATCCCCAAAGAAAACCATAATCATATTTTATGGTCTGATTTCTCCCGTTTGACCAGTTTAGTTTATCTTGTAAATTTGCTGCGCCTAATTTTGTATAAACATTTGCCCAATCTGTAAGCCCTAAAACAATATCCATATACACTTGATTACTTGCTCTTACTTCTCCGCTATTTATTGCGCCTGAATTATCCAAGTCTCTACCATACATGCCATTATATTCAGGGCCCATTGATACTTTCATCGGGCCTAACGGCTCCATAGGCCCAATCGCTGCGGCATGGCATATGCCTGCCGCCCCCATAAAAACAATTGCAACCAATAAATAAATCGACAACATCCTCATCTTCTCCCTCTCTTTTTCTCCTTGGCGATGTGTTATTATAAATTATTATTTAAATTAGGCAACTATTCTATTTAAATACAAACTTTCGTGCCGGCAATACGTTTTAGTACTTTTTGCGAATTCCTGGTTAATTTTTTAATTCTTTTTTTCAATTTGTATGGTGTAAGTGGTAACAATCTCGCTACCTCGAGATATTTCAAAAATTTTACTGTGGAAGGATAGTCGCTTTTGAATTTATTTTCTATTAACACACTGTTGCCTTGAGTAAAAACACTATAGATTGACTCGTCTCCTTTGACTAATTTGAAACCCGCTAAAACCGCAATTCTACTTAGAGTATTAAGCGTAAAATGGTATATATGGGCATTCTGTAAATACAATAAGAGATTTTCATCGTAAGACTGGGTTAAATTCTTAATGCCAGGAACTTCTATATAAACAAATGTCTCTGGTCCAATATATTCTTTTAGTTTTTTTAGTTCTTCTACAGGATTCATAACATGTTCTAGCACATGGCAGTATATAATTATTTTAGGTTTTCTGCCTAACAATTTAAATTTTTCAATCGTACCATGCTCTAAATTTAAATTGTGCTCTTTTCTGCCATATTCAACTTCTTTTAACCCAAGATCAAGGCCAAAAATCTCGCTTCCTTGATCTCTAAAATACTTCAAGGTTCCACCTGCGCCGCATCCTACCTCTACTATCAGTTCATTTCTCAAATCTAGATTCAAATTGCTTGTTAAAAAACTGTGTATCCTTAAACCTAAAGTATTGTACTGATTTTCAAAAAGAGCCTTCGGCGACGACTCTGCCCCGCCATAAAGCTTTCTATATTCATTATTATAAAATTCCTCATATGATTTTTGCGTCATCCTCGGATTAGTCTGCACCAAACCGCAGTCTTTGCAAATTACCGTAGGCACATACAATCCATATCTATCTTTATCAGCTAAATGCTCAAAACTAGTACCGCTACAAATACAACATTTAACTTGTTCAAAAGCATACGTTCTGTTCTTGATTTTATCTTCAATTGTTTTCTTTGCTTCCAAAGAAACATTGTTCAATTTTAGAATTGATATGTGGTCGTTAACAAATCTTTTGCTTAACACTTTTTTCTCCTTTAACTATTCTTACTCTAAAGCAATAGCAATTACTCGATAATAGCCAGATATTGGAGCCTGTTCATGTCCATTTTCGTCAAAATTAATCGTGACTGTCCCAGGATATGCTTGAGCTCTAAAAGTTGTCGGAGTTATATTTATTAAATTGCCTCCAAGCCTATTATTGCTAGGAGTCTGCTCATCTCTCACTTCCCTCATGCCAGCGCCTGATGCGTCAGTTGCATAATATAAATGTGTAACTATTTTCGTTGTGCCAAGATTATGGGTAAGATTTACTCCTTGATTAGCATTTATAACAAACCACCCGCTATCATAAACCTTCATAGCAGTCATTGGAAGCTTAGCATTAGCATCCAAGGGAAGCAATCTGTTTGGTTGAGGTGTTAAGCTTACCTCTATGTTAGATACCTTGTCTGCGTTATTGGCTGATTCTGACCTTATGGCATATCCTGTAGATGCTATCCTTTGCCTTGGTGTCATTTCAGTATCAGAGCCGACTTTGACACCTAACCAATAAGGTTTGTCAAAGGCTAAGTTTAAGGCAGTTACACCGCCAAGCATAACGCTGAAGATGCCTTTTGAGACAGAAACAGATTGTGTTTCTACCCATGGTGTCATAGTACCAGGGCCGCTTTCCGCATCATAGATCTTGAAAGTTACTGAATAAGTGCCGTCTGCTACTGGCTTATTATCCTTATCTGTAAGCTTACCTTGGTAGTTGATAAGATGGGGGATATCGGCGAAGCTTAAAGCGCAAAGCGAAAAGCTCAAAGTTGAAACAAAAAGAAAAATCAAAATTGATCTGGTGAAAGTTTTCATAAAGCCTCCCTTGTTCACTTATTTATTAGACGGCCACACTAAATCATAATGAACATTACGCCCTTTGCCGGGCAATTGATGTAAAATTTTCTTGCTAAGCATATCCGCGATTTCACGAAATGCCGTAGCTCGGCTGACTTTTGCAATGCTTACGTATTTACGCGTTGTCAAACCACCCATAAAATTACCCTGGCCCGCTTCCAAAACACGGTTTAAAACCCTTTTCTGATGTTCATTTAACTGTATTTGAGAATGCTGATTCCAAAAATTATGGCGCGCGAATATATTAACAATAATGCCTTGAGAATGCTCAATAGACGCGCTGACGCATTTAATAAACCATAAAAACCATTCTGCGGCATCGGCCCTACGGCATTGCACATCTTCCAAAATCTTATAATATTCGTTTCTAGAACGCATCATTTCTGAAGACACGCTATAAAACCTTACCCCCAGCTTCTCGTCCTGAGCTAAAGCCATATCGGTTAATGCGCGCGCCAGGCGGCCGTTACCGTCTTCATAAGGATGAATTGTCACAAACCGTAAATGCGCCGCGGCTGCCCGCAATACACCATCCATATTGCCTTCTGATAATCTCCACCACTTTAAAAAAATACGCATTTCTTCTGCCAATCGCTCTTTGGGCAAAGCTTCAAAATGCACCTTTTCCTTACCTATAGGCCCAGATACTATCTGCATAGGTTCACTGCCCCGCAGCTTTCCTGTCTTAATCTTTCTTAACCCTGCAAAACCAGCGGGAAACAATGCTGCCTGCCAGCCATTGAGACGTTTTAGCGTCAACGCCTTATCATGAAAACGCACTGCATCCAGCAATACGTCCACAAGACCGTCAACATTTCTATCATATGCGCCAACACCTTTTGGCAGGCCAAGCCTGACAGCCACCGAAGAACGAACCGCATCGCGATTAAGCTTCTGTCCTTCTATTTCGGCGGTCCTGATAGTTTCCTCAACTAGCACAGCGGCCTGCGCCTCGGTTTCAAGCTTGATATTAAGCGACGTAACGCGGCCCAATAACTTACCTTGCAAAACACGTAAATTGCTTAACGGTTTAAGAAACGCCGCTTCATCATATTTAAAATCAAACCAGTTTTTACGTTCCCATATATATCTCATTGACTTACCTCTAAAATCGCATGAAGCGATTAACTCTTATAATCGCTTCATAATATGATACAATTATACCCTGCAACCGCTTCAAAATCAAGTACTATTTTCATTTGAGACTATACCAGCCCCCGCGGCTGGCAGGTTCATAATTCCATAAAATCTTAGCTGATTTTGTTAATTCAGAATCGTTGATTATAATATATTCTTTATTTTTTAAAAATGATAGTACGGCTATATTGTTTTTTATTGAATTATTAGTACCTAATGATAGACTGCCTAATTCTTTCCATTTTTCAAAGTGCTTCTTTTTTAACAAACTAATAAACTTGTAGTTTAAAATTATTCCAATTATACCTGAAATAGCAACTATTACAAAAATTGTGGGGAAAATTTTTATAGTTATCATGTAATATCTCCTTCATATCCAATTGTCGCAGTTCCTCCAACACCTAATCCAACGCCTAATCCTGCATTTACTGCAGTACCGCCTTCACTTAGAGTGTAAGAACCTGTCCATCCAAAAATTCCACCTCCAGATAAAGAACCACTAATTCCCCAACCGGAACTATTCCCAGATGTGATGTTCCCCTGTTTAGTGGACTGTTTGTAAAGTTGTAACTGCCTGAGATTCAAATTCAAAAGGGCTCATGTAGCCCAGGGACGAATGCGCCCTTTTTCTATTGTAATAGATTTCAACATATTCAA